>Ga0302347_1000924_pt1 | contig 39751 bp, 37 predicted proteins | sample PhyWR1_FD_202178 | JGI IMG/M metagenome (GOLD analysis project Ga0302347, IMG submission 202178) | Leaf surface microbial communities from wheat plants in UC Gill Tract Community Farm, Albany, California, United States - DLSL W.R1 (v2)... | ecosystem: Host-associated > Plants > Phyllosphere >... | reverse complement strand
ATCAAACCGGACAAGTGGATTCGCCGCATGGCGCAAGAGCACGGCATGATCGAACCTTTCGTCGAGCGTCAGGTGCGTGAAGAAGGCGAGAATCGTCTGATTTCCTACGGCGTATCGAGCTACGGCTATGACGTTCGTTGCGCAAACGAGTTCAAGGTCTTCACCAATATCAACTCGGCGACCGTTGATCCGAAGAATTTCGACGCAGGCAGCTTTGTCGATGTCACCAGCGACGTCTGCATCATCCCGCCCAACTCCTTCGCCCTGGCGCGCACCGTTGAATACTTTCGTATTCCACGCAACGTGCTGACCATCTGCCTGGGTAAAAGCACCTACGCACGTTGCGGCATTATCGTTAACGTGACGCCGCTTGAGCCGGAGTGGGAAGGTCATGTGACTTTGGAGTTCTCCAACACCACCACATTGCCAGCCAAGATCTACGCCAACGAAGGCGTGGCGCAAATGCTGTTCTTTGAATCTGACGAAGAGTGTGAAGTGTCGTACAAGGACCGTGGCGGCAAGTATCAGGGCCAGCGCGGCGTGACCTTGCCACGTACCTGACGAACAGAGGGAATTCTTGAGCGATAAAGCACTCTATTGAGTGTATTTCCGGTACGCATTCAGCGAGCCGGATCATCGCTCAGGAGTGCCTCATGAAGATTGATCCGAGTATCCGCGCCCAACTGGCAAACCTTGAGCCTAATCAGGTAGGGCTGCTGGCGTGGTCTCTGCTTGCCTTTCCCCAGATACATGCAGGTGGCATCCCCGGCCAGCCTGACCCGGACACTCCGCAACCGATCGAACCCGAACCGGGCGTGCCAACGCTGCCTGATGAGCCTCCACCTGCCCCGGTTGCCTGAGCCTGTATTTGCTCAAGGTGATAGCAGATAGCCGCTGCGGTAGGCCTCACGGCCTGCCACGTGGGCAATCACCATGCCTGCGGTGGCCATTCGCCGCTGCGAGCGGGCATAGAGCAAACCTGCGCTGGTGCAGTAGATCGGTGTGAGCCTGTCGCTGATAGGGTCAATGATCTCGGCAATCAACTGGCCTGCGCACAGGTATTCCCCTGGCTTGGCATTGAACACCAGCAGCCCGCCCACAGGCGTTGCCACGGGCTCTACGCCAGCCAAGGGGGTCGCGGGGTAGAGAAGGGCAGGTAAAGGTCTGGACTCGCCGTCAATCGCGCCAAAATCGATCAGATAATCAATCAGCGCCTGACAGTCGTGCTCGGCATAACTGTGGTTCACGTCAGCCAGGCCGCGCAACTCTAGGGTAACGGAAAAGCTGCCCTGGGGAATGGCGTAACAATGGCCGAAACGTTGCTGTAATTGCCACCACAGCAGGGTGAAACACTCATCGAACGACAGTCCACCGGAGTCGGTTGCCAGCAGGCTGGCTTGAGCGCCGAGGTGGCGCGCCAGCGGCTCGACCTGCAACCAGGCCTCTGGCGTGGTGTACAGGTGGGGTACGGCTTCATAATCGCAATGCAGATCCAGCACCATATCGGCATCGCAGGCCAGTGTTTGCAGGGTCAGGCGTTGTGAGTGCAACTGCGTTGTCGGCACTTGCGCAGCCAGCAGTTCGCGCAAGCGACGCCGGATCAGCTGCAGGTTTTGCGCAGGATCATTGCTGAGTTGGCCTTCAAGCTCGTCACCGATCTGGGTGCTCAGGTCCAGGAAGTTGCGATTGAAATTCTGCCCGCTGTGCAGCTCGTAACGGCCCAGCGGGATATCCAGAAGCACCTGCTCCAGACCCGCCGGGTTGGCCACAGGCACCACGACGATCTCGCTGAGCAATCGCCCTGCTGCCTCCAGTTCTGCAAGGCGCTGCTTGAGGTGCCAGGCCACCAGCATGCCGGGCAACTCATCAGCATGCAGCGAAGCCTGGATATAAATCTTGCCCTGTGGCTGGGCAGGCCCGTAGTGAAAGCTGTGAATAAGTCTTTCAGTGCCCGGAACAGGTGCCAGCAAGGGGTGAATTTGATGTCGCTGCATGGAAACGTCCTTGTGAGCCAAGTGGTGATGGCCAGGCAGTAGCGCTGTACCCGATCGCCCCTTATCCAATCACATTGCGGGCGACATACAAATGAAATATTGCGCTGTTTGATTAAGCATAAGCCCTCTCCCTGGTTAGTGCAGGAGAGGGCAGGTAGTGGCTGTCGGTTACTTGCCCGGAACCAGGGTCAGGCGGGTTTTGCCGTAGGTTTTGTCGAAGTTCTGCGGTTGTAACGGGAAGCTGATGTACTGCCCTTTCAGCCACGGGTCGATGCCGTCGATGTAGTGCGGGCTGGCCGGGTTACTGGATTGCCCGGTACTATTTTGCCCCATCATCGGTTCGGCTTGCCCGAAGTCGATGATCATGCGCATGGCCGGGATCTGCGTCACCTCGAAGCCTGCGCCTGAGAGGTTGTAGGCCGCCGTGTTGAGCGTAGTGTGATCACCGCCTGCCATGACCGGGCCGCGAACGGTCTGGCCATTGGCATTGCGCCATAGGTACTGATGCAGCTTGCCCCATTGCCAGGCCTTGTGGTCGCTGCCCATCAGGCTGTCACCGCTGCTGATGGCGCCCGCCAGGCTGCGGGCCAGAATGGCCGGTTTGTCTTCTTTTTGCGGGGTGCGGATGTCGTCCCAGAAGGGGCTGTCTTCGCGGCCCAGCAAGTGATCAGCCACGGCCGGGTACGACAGGTTGCTGTTGGCAACAAATGCTTTCCAGCTGGCGCTGCTTTCGGGGCCCAGTTCATCAAGAAAGATTTGCCGGGTGCTTTCCTGCAGGAACAGTTCATACAGTGCTGCGTCGGCCGAGGTCGCGGAGAGCTTGCCGTCAAAGGCCATCAGCCGGCCCAGGGCTTCGCGGGCCCTGGCCTGGTCTGCGGGGGGCAAGGCTGCAATCGCTTGCTTGAGCGGCTGCGTCATACCTGGGGCGGTAAACATGGTTTTCAGCTTGGCCGCGAACAGGGTGGTTTGATCGTATTGCATGGCGATCATGCTGCGGGTGTCCTGCTTGCCGCTGCCCGCCAGTTGCGCAAGGCGTTCGCTGCGCTCAGGTGACAGCCACGAGTTGGACAGTTGCATGCCATAGCCATAGGCGGCCGTACGCTGGTTGGCGGTGCCCAGCCAGCCTTGGGTCGGGTCCTGGTCATAGGGGTGCAGCATCGGGTCGGCGAAACCTTCCCAGTCGTAGCGGCCATCCCAGCCCGGCGACGGGAACAGGCCAAGGCCTTCGCGGCGATTGGGGTAGAGCCCGGTGACTTGCCAGCCAATATGGTTGGCGTCGGCGTACAGCAGGTTCAGTGCTACAGCGCGTATTTCGCGGCTGGCATCCGAGGCTTTGTCGCTGTTCTGGGCACGGGACAGGTCAAAAAAAGCGTCGAGGGTTTTGTCGCCCTTCAAATCCGGGGTTTGCAGGGCGAGGCCAAGGCTGCTGCTGAGTGCATTGGAGGAGCCCAGGGTGCTGTTGAGCAACGGCCCGTGGCGGGTTTCGTAAACGACTTCGCGAATCGGGCGCTGACCTTTGACGAAAAAGGTTTCGTTGCGCACAGTCGCGGGTAGCCACTTTCCGTCAGCCATGTAGTACAGGCTGCTGCCCTGGCGTTTGAGCTTCTCTAGGAACACATCCTGATTATCGCCCATGGCCATACTCATGCCCCATGCCACCTTGCCATTGAACCCGGCAAACAGGGTGGGCAAGCCAGCAATGGTTGCACCGGCGGCCTGGTATTTAGGGGCGCGAATTTGCACGTAGCTCCAGGCCGAGGGCACGCCTATGGGCTGATGGATATCGTTGGCCAGCAGGCTCTTGCCGCTGCGGCTGCGCTGCGGGCCTATCGCCCAGTTACTGGATGCCGTAACGCCTGGCAGGCTCAGTTGTTTCACCTGCTCAAGGGCCAGGGTTACGCCGTTCAAACCTTGCAACTGGCTGCCCAGGGCCAGCCCCTTGAGCTTGTCGGCTTCGCTGGTAGGTAAGGCTTCGTTGGGGTAGGTCGGCATCAGCCAGGGCAGTTTGTCGGTGCCGACTTTTTGCGCCAGCGCCAGGGCGTTGAGCTCTTCTTGCAGGTTGACCGACATGCCGAAGTTCAACAGGCTGAAAATCAGCGCCGAATCCTCGGGTTTCCAGTACTCGACCTTGTAGCTGGCCTGCGCCAGATCAGCCGGGAGCTTGTCGCGGTAGCGGAACAGGTAGGCGTTGACCCCGCGGGCGTAGACTTCGAAGAACTTTTTAAGGCGTGGCGATGCGCTTTTATACAGCTCGTCGGCGTTCCTTTTCAGATTGATGGTGCGCATCAACCGGTCGGTTTCCAGTGCCTCGGCACCGTTGAGTTCGGCCAAACGGCCTTGGGCCAGCAAGCGCAAACGCACCATCTGGCTGATACGGTCGCCAGCATGTACGTAACCCAGGGTGAACAGGGCGTCATGAAAGCTGCTGCTTTCGATCAATGGCATGCCCTGGCTGTTGCGGCGCACCGACACGTTCTGCGCCAGGCCCTTGAGCGGTTGCACGCCGGAAGCTGGTACCAGGCTTTCAGTGGCGGTGTTGTTTATCTGGCAACCGGCCAGGCCCAACAGGCTGACTACTGCCGCGGCAACGCCGAACCGGGGTAGAAATTGAATAAGGGCTGGCGAGGCCATGGCAAAGCTCCTGCGGGGGGTGGTGTCATCGAAAGCCGCTACGTTAGTGAGGCCGATGACACCGCGCAAGCGCTATATGCACTACTGGGGCGGGTTGATTTTATCCACCAGTGCGTACGCACGCTCAGTCGCCGGGCGTGCCTTGATGCGCAGAAACCATTGCTTCAAGGCCGGGAAGTCATCCAGGTTCTGTTTCTGGAACTCGTGGGGCACGATCCACGGGTAAATCGCCATGTCGGCGATGCTGTATTCGGCACCGGCAACAAACTCGCGGCCTTCCAGCTGTTTGTTCAACACGCCATACAGGCGGGCAGTTTCGTCGGTGTAGCGCTTGATCGCATACGGGACTTTTTCCGGTGCGAAGCGGTTGAAGTGATGATTTTGCCCGGCCATTGGCCCCAGGCCGCCCATTTGCCAGAACAGCCATTGCAGAGCCATTTGTCGACCGCGCAGGTCCTTGGGCAGGAATTGCCCGGTTTTTTCCGCGAGGTACAACAGGATCGCGCCAGACTCAAACAGCGACAGCGGCCCGCCGCCGTCGGCCGGGGCCTGATCGACAATGGCCGGGATGCGGTTGTTCGGGGATATCTTCAGAAAATCCGGAGCAAACTGTTCGTTCTTGCCGATATTGATCGGATGAACCTTGTAGGGCAGGCCAGCTTCTTCAAGAAACAACGAGACTTTGTGGCCGTTGGGAGTGGTCCAGTAATAAAGATCGATCATGAAGGGCTCCAGAGGGGAATGTTCACCCAGTAACTGACGGCCATCAACGGCGGTCGTTGACTGCGGGGTGTCAGTTTTACTCCGAAAAGCGCGTCAGATGAAAGCAGGTCTGGCTTGTGAAGCTGTTTTTTCATAAAGCAAAAACACAAACGCCGCACATGCCCAAGGCAGGTGCGGCGTTTGCTAAGCGTCCCGGGGGGTCAGGCGCCGTGGCACTTCTTGAATTTCTTGCTGCTGCCGCACGGGCAAGGATCGTTGCGGCCAACGTCCTTCAGCTCGTTGCGCACAGGCTCTTGAGGTGCGTGGCCGCAATTCGGGCCATGCACATGACCGTGGTCGTGGTCATGGGTGTGGCCATGATCATGATCGTGGTTGCAGTCGGGGCCATGAACGTGGGGTTGTTGGGTCATTGCTCAATCACTCTGGAATAAAATCTGCGGGGATTATCTCGCCTTTACGCGTCAGGTGCACGTCGTAACCGTAGAACAGGCCGGTTTCCAGGGTGCCCTCGAGTCGGTAGGGGATGGGTTGGTCAGGTGTTTCGAGCAATTTGACCAGCGGTCGCACCTGCGGCCAGAGGTTGGTACGCACCGGTATCACGTAATCGGCGCTGCTTTTGGGCTGCACGCTGAACCAGTGTTCGTTCTCGCCTTCGGTCAGTTTTATGCTGCCCAGATAAACGCGGTAATTCAGGCCGCGCACGGTGAGTGTCGAATCATTCGGGTTATCGACGCGAAAGTGCAGCTTGAAGCGTTGCTCAAGCAGTTTGGCCTGTACCAGCTCGACCTTGACCAGATGCACTTGCGGGTCCTTGTCGCCTGAGTTGAACCAGGAGGTGCATCCCGACAACATGAGCATCATGGCCAGGGCAATTGTTTTTATTGTTCGAGCCCGCGCGTCCATTGTTCAATCCTCCGAGTTCAGCCTATTGGCCGAAAAAGCCGGCACAGCATTTTTTGAATTTAAGACCGCTGGCGCATGGGCAGGCATCGTTGCGTCCGATTTTGAGCGGTACGGTGGGGTCGATGAAGTACCAGCGCCCGGCGCTCTGCACAAAGGACGAGCGCTCGCGGTGGCTGTGCTCGCCATTGGCGTCGTGCCAGCGTGCAGTAAAGGTCACAAATGCGTGTTCCGGTTGACCGCCGAACACTTCGCTGTTTTCAACGGTCAATCCCAGCCAGGTGCTTTGCGCGCTCCAGTCGGCAATAGACTGACGATCGAGGCCTGCTTGCTGCACAGGCAGGGTGGTGCTGATCAGGTAATCGATCAGGCCCAGTACATAGGCGCTATAGCGCGAACGCATCAGTGTTTCGGCGCCAGGAGCCGGATGCCCGTCGTGATAGTGCCCGCAGCAGGCGTCCAGCAGGTTGCCGCTGCCACAGGGGCAAATGGATGTGCTCATCGGTTACCACCAATACTTGCCAAAGTTTTCCGGGTTGGCCCAAAACCTGGCATTGAGCCAGTCGGGTACTTGTTTGTACTCGCGCAAGTCGTAAGTGAATAGGGTTAGCACTTGCTCGTCACGCTGAAATCGCTCGTTGCTTTGTAGGGCGAGGGCGAAAAAGTCGGTTTCTTTCCAACTGCAGGCTGTCAGATCTGCCAGCACGGCAATCCGGCTGGCGTTCAGGTTGCGAATCCCGCCCAGCAGTTGCAGCCCGGTGCGTTTGGGCAGGTGTTCGAGGCAATCGATGATCAGTGCCAGATCAAAGCGCTGCCCCGCAAGGTCCTCAGGCAGTTCGCCGGGAGCCGCCCGGGCAATCAGGGCTTCAGGGTGCGCGGCCTGATAGGCGGCCAGCGCCGGAAAGCTGCTGGCACCAATCACGAGCAGGCGTTGCGGCGCATAACGATCAAGCAGTGCCGCCAGCGCTTGCTGGGGTGTGCGTGTAGAAATACCGGGCGTCATCGAAAGTCCTCACTTAGAGCATCCAAGACTAGCCTGCGCAAGCCTCGCGGCCTAGTGGGCTGTTGCCACTACTGTCACATTGCTGGCGCATACCCCGGGGGCGGTCTTTACTTTGCGTTGCATCGGCCAAACGCCGACCCTCAGGAGAGACCCCTTTATGAGCATCATAAGAACAGCAGTACCTTTGGTTGTTCTCACCAGTGTATTAACGGGCTGTGCCGGGTTGCAAAAAACTGATTGGCCCACCTGTGCTGCGGTCGGCGGTGTAGGCGGGGCGGCATTGGGCGCAATAAAAAGCTCAGCCTGGGCTGGGGGCGGTGCCGTATTCGGTGCGGGCATGGCCGCTGCTTACTGCTGGGTGCACGGTGATGGCGATGCAGATGGCGACGGCGTGCTGGATAGCCAGGACAAGTGCCCTGATACGCCAAAAGGTGTGAAAGTCGATGCCGTGGGCTGCCCGATAGTGGCCGTGGTGGTGGTTGAAGAAGTGGTGGTGGTCAAGGAAGAGGCCATTGTGGTGCGTGATGTGAATTTCGAATTCAACTCCGCCAAACTGACTGCCGCCGACAAGGACAAGCTCAATGTCATTGCCACGCGCCTGAAAAAAGACGCCGCCAATGCTCAACTCAAGGTAACGGGTTATACCGACAGTGTGGGCAACGAAGCCTACAACCTGAAACTGTCCAAGGCCCGCGCGCAGTCAGTGGTGGATTACTTGATCGATAGCGGTGTGCCGCGTAGTCAGTTTGTTTCTGTGGCAGGCGCGGGTGAGTCGAACCCGGTTGCCAGCAATCAGACTCCTGAGGGCCGTGCCCAGAATAGACGTACCGAGATTCTGATTATTCGTTAGTACCTGGCATCGCCGCGGTTTTGATCGGACCGATCGCAACCGCGGCGATTCTTTTTGTGACGGTCTATGGCGCCTTGCTCGCACAAGCCGCTAATGTGCACTCAAAGAACATGCTAAAGGCGGATGTATGAGGGTGCTTTGGGGGCTGGGTAAGGCATTGACACTGATAGTTTGGGCCGTGGTACTGAGTAATCTGTACCAGCCGCTGATCAACCCGTTCGGTGTGTTGATCAACCTTGTTGGCGGCCTGTTGTTGCTGACGCATGTGCTCGAGGGTTTGCTGTTTAACGGTCGCCTGCAAGGTCGCCCGCATCCCTGGCGTGATCGCCTGTTGATCCTGTTTTTTGGTTTTTTTCACGCACACATCCTTCCTGCTTCCCACGAACGAGATCCCAGCCATGCGTAAGTTATGTTTGTTGGCTGCCTTGTGCAGCCCTTTTGCCCACGCTGAGGTGGTGAAGGTTGAAGCCAATTCGATGATGCGCTTGCCCGCTAGTGCCAGTGTATTGCGCCTGGAAAAACTCGACGTGGCTGACTACGGGACTTTACTGATTCCGGCCGGGATCACTCAGGTCGATATTGACCAGTTGCATCTGGGCCGTGAAGCCCGCATCACCCTCGTACCGGCCGAACGCGGCATTGAATTGCGGGTAGCGCGTGCCGATCTGGGCGAAGGCAGTCAGATCAACGCCCGTGGGGCTACGGGAACCTTCGAAAAACCGGCCCGCCCCGCCCGGGATCTGAGTTTGCGTATTGAGTCACTGCAGGCGCCGCAATTGTCCATTGATGCCCGGGGCGGTACCGGCGCACCTGGCTTTGCTGGCCTTGACGGCGGTAATGGCGAAGAGCCGGGCTGCACCTGGGGGGCGGCTGGCTCCGGAGCCAATGGCGACAATGGCGGGAATGGGCAACCGGGTGCGGCAGGGGGGCAGGTGCGTATCGAACTGCCCCGGGACTACCCGGCCGAGCAGATCATTGTGCGGGTTGACGGCGGTGCGGGCGGCAAGCCTGGCGAGGCCGGGCGCCCGGGTGCAGGCGGGAAATCCAAGGGATGCTTCGTGTACCGCACCGATGGTGGCAAGTCGGGACGAGCAGGCCTGGAAGGGCAGCCGGGGGACGTGGGCACAGCGGGCGCGGTGACTATCCAGCGGTTGTAACTCTCCCCCCCTTTGTGGGAGAACACACAAATTTGATGCTTGCGGGGATTATTGTGGGAGCGGGCTTGCCCGCGATTCAAGCGACCCGGTCTGGCAGGCAAACCGCGTTGCTGCCATCGCAGGCAAGCCAGCTCCCACAGGTTTAGTGCAGATTCAGCTTAAAAAGTCGGGCGTGCCGCCGCAATTGCCACCAATACCAGCCCGACAATCAGGTTGCAGCCCACCAGTCGGCGAATCCGGCCCATGACCGCTGCCCCGTCAGCCCACGCCTGGGCTTCGATGGCCTTGCGCAATTCAGGTAATTGCAGCGACTGGATACGGATAAACAGCGCCACCATCACGATGTACAAGCCCATCATGATCTGCACATAGCGCGGCGCCGTCTCAAAACCGTTAAAACGCATTTGCAGCAGACCCACACCGCTTATCGGCAAAATCACCACCGCGATCCACACCCACACAAAAAAACGTTGAAAAACTTCAACCCACAGCTTTAACCGTGCTGGCCCTTCAAGGGCCGTGATAGCCGCCGGGCGCAGGATCATCCAGGCGAAAAACATGCCGCCCACCCAGATCAGGGCGGCCAATACATGCAGGCTGTAGGCAAGGGCAAAGGCGGTCATTGAGGTACTCCGTTCGGCGCGGGATGAATTAGCGGGGTATGATAGCGGCCATTCGAACCACTGAAAATTTATCCAGCGTTTCTTGCGCCCGAAGAACCATGATTAGTACCGAACTCAAAACTCAGATCCAGGGCGCTTACTCGCGTTTTCTCGAATCCAAGAGCCTTAAGCCGCGTTACGGTCAGCGTTTGATGATCGCTGAAGTGGCCAAGGTGCTGGGCGATATCGACACCGATGAAGAAAACCACCGCAGTGGCGACCCGGCTGTGGTCGCTGTTGAGGCCGGCACCGGCACCGGCAAGACCGTGGCTTACTGCCTGGCCGCCATTCCTGTGGCCAAGGCCGCCGGCAAAAGGCTGGTGGTTGCTACGGCGACCGTCGCGCTGCAAGAGCAGATCGTCTACAAGGACCTCCCGGACTTGATGCGCAACAGCGGGCTGAATTTCAGCTTTGCCCTGGCCAAAGGCCGGGGCCGCTATATGTGCCTGTCCAAACTCGACATGCTGCTGCAAGAGGGCCACGCGCAAACCGCGACGGCGCAGCTGTTTGAGGAGGAAGGCTTCAAGATTGAAGTCGATGAGGCCAGTCAGAAGCTGTTTACCAGCATGATCGAAAAACTGGCGGGCAATAAGTGGGACGGCGACCGCGACAGCTGGCCCCAGGCGCTGGAAGACCAGGACTGGGCGCGCCTGACCACCGATCACAGCCAGTGCACCAACCGCCATTGCCCCAACTTCGGTCAGTGTGCCTTCTACAAGGCCCGCGAAGGCATGAGCAAGGTGGACGTGATCGTCACCAACCACGACATGGTGCTGGCTGACCTGGCGCTGGGCGGCGGCGCGGTATTGCCTGACCCCCGTGACACGGTCTATGTGTTTGACGAAGGCCATCACTTGCCGGACAAGGCCATTGGCCATTTCGCCCATTACACCCGCTTGCGCTCTACGGCTGACTGGCTGGAGCAGACCGCCAAGAACCTGACCAAGCTACTGGCCCAGCACCCGTTGCCGGGCGATCTGGGGCGTTTGCTGGAGCAGGTGCCGGAGCTGGCCAAGGAGATCAAGGCCCAGCAACAGTTCATGTTCTCGGCCTGTGAGCAAATTGCCGACTTTAAAGTCGGTGAAGAGCCAGAGGGTCGTGAGCGCCCGCGCCATCGCTTTATCGGCGGCTTGATCCCTGACCATATGCGTGAAATGGGTATCGAGCTGAAAAAAGGCTTCTCGCGCCTGACCGATCTGTTCACCCGCCTGACTGAAATCCTCAAGGATGGCATGGACGGCGAAGTCAATATCGGCATCACCAGCAACCAGGCCGAAGAGTGGTACCCGCTGTTTGGCAGCCTGCTGTCCCGTGCCCAGGGCAACTGGGAGCTGTGGACCGCATTTACCGTGGAAGACCCGCAAGACAACCCGCCCATGGCGCGCTGGTTGACCCTGGCAGAGAGCGGTTCGCTGTTTGATATCGAGGTCAACGCCAGCCCCATTCTGGCCGCCGAAATGCTGCGCCGTAACCTGTGGAACGTGGCTTACGGCGTACTGGTTACATCGGCCACCCTGACGGCCCTGGGCACCTTCGATCGTTTTCGCATGCGTGCGGGATTGCCCAAAACTGCCGTAACGGCGGTGGTGCCGAGCCCGTTCCATCATGCCGATGCTGGCGTGTTGCGAGTGCCGGATCTCAAGGCCGACCCGCGTGACGCCACCGCCCACACGGCTGCGATCATTCGTGAGCTGCCCGCTTTGGTCGAAGGTTCCCGGGGCACGCTGGTGCTGTTTTCATCGCGCAAGCAAATGCAGGACGTGTTCGACGGCCTGGAGCGCGACTGGCGCAAACAGGTGTTTATCCAGGGCAACCTGTCCAAGCAGGAAACCCTCAATAAGCACAAGGCGCGAGTTGATGGCGGGGACTCCAGCGTGCTCTTCGGTCTGGCCAGCTTTGCCGAGGGGGTGGACTTGCCCGGCGCCTACTGTGAGCACGTAGTGATCGCCAAGATTCCGTTCTCGGTGCCAGATGATCCGGTCGAGGCGGCGCTGGCCGAGTGGATCGAAGCCCGGGGCGGCAACCCGTTTATGGAAATCTCGGTGCCCGACGCCTCGCTCAAGCTGGTACAGGCTTGTGGGCGTCTGCTGCGCACCGAACAGGATCGCGGCACCATCACCTTGCTGGACCGGCGGCTGGTCACCCAGCGCTATGGCAAGGCGATTCTTAATGCATTGCCGCCGTTCAGGCGCGAAATATCTTAAGTGCGAGTCGGCGTAATCGTCGACTTTGCTGTCTATGCTTGACCTTCACCACCTCACAGGCCCGTTTTCGGCCGTTTGGGAGAACCAGATCCATATGATTCGCCGTTCGCTGTCTGCTGTTTTTGCGTTGCTGGTCACGACCCCGCTGTTGGCGGCGCCTGCCGGGCAACAAACCCTGTTCAATTTCGTTCGCCCGGCCGATGTGGTGCAAGTGGCGACCGTGGATGCGAGCTTGCCGCAATACAACGCGGAGCAAACGGCCGAAGGCGAAGTGCTGCGCCGCGTAACCTTTAACCCGGCCGCTGCGCCAAGCCTGCGCTTGAGCCCACAAACCGGGGTCTGGGACTGGTCGCAGTCGGGGATGATGACCCTGCGCATCCAGAACGCGATGAACTGGGCATTGACCCTGGACGTGACCCTACAAAGCAGTGATGGTAAAACCCTGACCAGCCGTGTCGACCTGCCCGCAGGCCCGGCGCAAACCCTGTTGCTGCCGTTAAAGGCCAACTCGCCCCATAGCCAGGGCATGCGTGCCGGTCCGCCGATGCCGATGACGGTTGATGGCCAGCGCATTCTGCTGGCTGGCAGCAAGGGTGAGATCGACCTGAGCCAGGTGGTCTCGGTAAGCCTGTCGATACCACAACCGACAGCCGCACAAAGCATCTTGCTGGAGCGCTTTGGCGTGCAGGACGGTGAGGGCGTGATCAAGGCCGTGTACGGTTCGATTGTCGACGGCTATGGCCAGTCGACCCGCGCCAAGTGGCCCGAGCGTGTCGCCAATGATGAACAGCTCAAGGCCGCGGCAGCCAAAGAACAACAGCAACTCAAGGGCTGGCTGGCCGGGCGTGCCGACCAGGATAAATATGGCGGCTGGCTCAAAGGCGCCGGGTTTGAGGCCACCGGTTTTTTTCGCACCGAAAAGCGTGATGGCCGCTGGAATCTGATCACCCCCGAAGGTCACCCGTTCTACTCCCTGGGCCTGAATGCCGTGACGGCCAACGACAGCCAGACCTATGTGGCTGGCCGCGAATGGATGTTCACCGATTTGCCCAAGGATGGCGCTCCCCTGGCCAGCTATTACGGTACTGCTAACAACAACAGCGGCAACGCTTCCACCCAGGGTAGGGGCTTTGACGCCGGGCGCTGGTACAACTTCTATGGCGCCAACCTGCAGCGTATTTATGGCGAACCCTGCGTAACGCCAAAAACCGAGCCAGGCAGCGACCCTGTCATCCCCTGTCCTCCACAGGTCTTTGATGCCAAGCGCTGGCAGACCCACACCCTGGATCGTCTGCAAGCCTGGGGTTTCAACACCATCGGCAACTGGAGCGACCCTGAACTGGGCCTCAACGATCGTGTGCCTTATACCTTGCCGCTGTCGATTGTCGGCGACTACACCAGCATCAGTACCGGCACCGACTGGTGGGGCGGCATGCCCGACCCGTTTGACCCGCGTTTTGCCATGGCCACCGAACGCGCCGTGGCCATTGCTGCCCGTGATCACCGCGATGATCCATGGCTGATCGGCTACTTTGCCGACAACGAACTGGCCTGGGCCGGTCCCGGTGATGATCCTGAATCCCGTTATGCGCTGGCCCTTGGCACGTTGCGCATGACCACGGATGTACCGGCCAAACGAGCCTTTCTCAAGCAATTGCGTGACAAGTACCGCAACCAGCAAGGCTTGTCCAAGGCATGGGGTATTGATATTCCGGCATGGGAACTGATGGAAGACCCGGGCTTCGAAGGCCCTGTGCCCAACGCCGAACACCCGGAAATCGAAGCGGACTATCAGTATTTCCAGAAAGTCTTCGCCGACACTTACTTCAAGACCATTTCCGACTCCTTGAAGTGGCATGCCCCCAATCATCTGCTGCTGGGCGGGCGTTTCGCTGTCAGCACGCCAGAAGCCGTGGCCTCCTGTGCCAAGTACTGCGATGTGTTGAGCTTCAACTTCTACACTCTGCAACCCCAGGACGGTTATGACTTCGCCAAACTGCGTGAACTGGACAAGCCGGTGATGATTACCGAATTCAACTTCGGCTCCCGTGACCGTGGTCCGTTCTGGGGCGGCGTGACTGAGGTGGTCAACGAAGAGGCCCGTGGTCCGGCCTACAGCAAATTCCTCAAACAGGCCGTGGCCGAGCCGTCGATTGTCGGCGTGCACTGGTTCCAGTACCTGGACCAGCCTGTAACCGGGCGCTTGCTGGATGGCGAAAACGGTCACTTTGGCATGATCGGCATCACCGACCTGCCGTTTACCGGCTTTGTCGACAGCGTACGCAAAGCCAACTTGCAAGCGCTTGACCAGTTGGGGCAGGAGGCGGCCAAGGCTCAGGCAGAAGCTGAAAAATCAGTCAAAGCCCCGGTGCATGCCACCGATGATGGTAGCGGCGGTCGCTCTGGTGCGGGGCATGCAGGCGGTCACTCGGGTAAAGGGCATTAAACAACCTATGTTACTCAGGCTGGCAAGTACCTAAATCCGCAGATACCGGAACGCAGCCTCGCGATTGGTAGGCGCGTGCACGAAGCAGTCTTTGTAGCAGCTGTCGAGGAACGAAGGCTGCGTTCGGCTGCGAAGCAGTCGCAAAATCAGGCATTGCGATGTATCAGTTAAACTTGGTACGACCGCTGCGCGCTCGAACGCAGCCTCGTTCCTTGGCCAGCGGCTGCAAGTTTTTGCACCTCAGGTTTTGACTTTTTTCACAAAAAAACCACGTCCATACTGATACTTTTCGCGCCGACTCATCAGCGCACGAAAATTGTGCGCTCAGAGCGCTTTGCTCTGTTTCAAAATCTTACTGGTGCTGGAACAATGCACGCCTTGTAGAGCCATGCTTGATCCAGGAGGTAGGGGTGCAGATTCAGGGTTTTCACGACCTTAAGTTCGAAGCAGTGCGCGAGGCATTTGCCGATCTTTTCAACGATCCGCAAGAGCGCGGCGCGGCTCTGTGCATCCAGATCGGTGGCGAAACCGTGCTCGACTTGTGGGCCGGTACGGCAGACAAGGACGGCGAGCAGCTGTGGCATACAGATACCATCGTCAATCTGTTTTCGTGCACCAAACCCTTCACTGCAGTTACTGCACTGCAACTGGTGGAAGAGGGCAAGCTGGAGCTTGATGTTCCGGTTGCCCGTTACTGGCCTGAGTTTGCTGCAGCAGGTAAAGAGTCCATCACGTTGCGCCAGTTGCTCTGCCACCGTGCAGGCTTGCCAGCGTTGCGTGAACTGATGCCAGCCGAGGCGCTGTATGAATGGCAGACCATGGTCGATGCGCTGGCCGCCGAGGCCCCTTGGTGGACGCCGGGTGAAGGCCATGGCTATGCCGCGATCACGTATGGCTGGCTGGTGGGTGAGTTGATTCGCCGCGCTGACGGGCGCAGTGCGGGCCAGTCGATCATGGCGCGTACGGCTCGTCCTCTGGGGCTGGACTTTCATGTCGGCCTGGACGATGAAGAGTTTTACCGGGTGGCTCATACCGCCCGCAGCAAGGGCAACATGGGTGATGCGTCAGCCCAGGGGCTGTTGAAAGCGATGATGAACGAGCCGAGTTCAATGAGTACACGGGCATTCACCAATCCGCCGTCTATCATGACTAGTATCAACAAACCTGAATGGCGGCGAATGGAGCAGCCTGCGGCCAATGGTCATGGCAATGCCCGCAGCCTGGCCGGTTTTTACAGCGGTCTGCTCGACGGCAAACTGCTTGAAGCGCAAATGCTTGAGCAATTTACCCGTGAACACAGTGTTGGCGAGGATAAGACCTTGCGCACCCAGACACGGTTTGGGTTGAGTTGCATGCTGGATCAGCCGGGTGTGCCGAACGCCACCTACGGTTTGGGGTCCAAAGCCTTCGGCCATCCCGGCGCAGGCGGTTCGATCGGCTTTGCCGACCCGGACCGGGAAGTTGCCTTTGGTTTTGTAACAAATACTCTGGGGCCTTATGTATTAATGGATCCAAGGGCGCAAAAGTTAGTAAAAGTCCTGGCGGCGTGCCTCTAACAAGGTATTTGTAGGCCGTAGGTCGGAACCCTGTAGCTTTTATGGGCGCAACGTTTTTTTATATAGACTTAGTGCCTCTTTTTTCTTAATTCATTGTGTGGATATTCAATGTTATCTAATAAGACCCTCGCTCTGGCTCTCTGCCTGGCTATTACCGGTTGTGCACAAACTCCACAGAATGACGCCGAAGGTGGGCACAAATGGTGGCAGATGGGCTCGTCTGACCAGGCCTCGACCCCGGCTGACAAAAGCGCCACTGCCGCAGCCAAACCTGCAGACACCAAGGTAACCGCGCCCGTTGCCAAAACTGCCGCCGCCGCTGCTCCGGCAGCAGCCAAAGACAGCGGTTCCAGCTGGTGGCCTTTCGGCTCTGACTCGGCCAAAAAAGACACCCCGGTTGAGAAAGAAAAAGTTGCCGTCGTCGCGGCACCTGCAGCGGCCACTTCGGGCAAAAATTGGTGGTGGCCGTTTGGCAGTGATGCCAAGGACTCCAAGGCAGCACCGGTTGGCGTGATCCCGATGCCGGATCCGAAAATCACTCAAGCCTGGCTGGACGAGTATGAGCCGCGCCTGCGTGTTGCCATCAAAGACACCAACCTGCAACTGGAGCGCCGCGAGAACCTGCTGGTAATCGTTGCTTCGGCTGACAGCTCGTTCAAGGCAACCCGCCCGGACTTGCTGATGCCGTCGATGCTTGGCCCGTTCACTCGCGTGGCCAAAGTGGTTGAAGGCGATCCAAAAACTGCTGTGCTGGTACTTGGCCATGCCGACGCCACTGGCGCCATGGCTGCCAATACCCGCCTTAGCCTGGACCGCGCCAAGTCGGTAGCCGCGATCTTCCGCATGAGCGGTCTGCAAAGTAACCGCCTGACCTTGCGCGGCATGGGCTCGGTAATGCCCCGCGCGGCCAACGACAGCAACGAAGGGCGTGCCTTGAACCGCCGCGTTGAAATCCTCATGACGCCGCAAGCCACCATGGTTGCCCTGGTCAGCAAATACAGCCAGCCAGCCCTGTCACCCGCCGAGTTGATGGCGGTTCAGCCCGCAGTGGCCCCTTCTGTTGCCAAGAAAAACGCAGCACCGGCCAAAAAAGGCGTTGTAGCCAAAAAAGCACCGGCCAAAAAAGTGGTGAAGCCAGCTCCAGCCAAAAAGCCAGTAGTGGCTAAAGCCAAAGCCTCTGCGGACAAGAAAGTCGCCGCCAACGATCAGGCCAAGAACTGATTGATCCAGGGAAGGATTGCGGCATGACTCAAGCGCTGGCAGATATGCGACGTGACTACACCCGTGACGGGCTGACCGAGGCTCAGGCCCCGGCCGAGCCTTTCGCGTTGTTTCATCAATGGTTCAGCGACGCGGTCAAGACCGAGCAGCCACCGGTCGAGGCCAACGCCATGACCCTGGCCACCGTTGATGCTGAAGGGCGCCCGCATTGCCGGGTGCTCCTGCTCAAAGGCCTGGATGAGCAGGGTTTTACCTTCTTCACCAACTACACCAGTGCCAAGGGCCAGCAACTGAGCGAGCGGCCCTTTGCTGCCATGACCTTTTTCTGGCCAACCCTGGAGCGCCAGGTGCGTATCGAAGGGGAGGTGGTCAAGGTCACGGCGCAGGAGTCCGATGCTTATTATCAGGTTCGCCCATTGGGCAGCCGGATCGGTGCCTGGGCCTCGCCGCAGAGCCAGGTGATAGCTGATCGCGATAAGTTGGTCGAGTTGCTCAAGGCCACCGAGGCGCGCTTCAGTGACAGCCAGCCCCATTGCCCCGAGCATTGGGGCGGGTACCGACTGGTGCCTCGGCGCATCGAGTTCTGGCAGGGGCGGCCAAGCCGCCTGCACGACCGGCTTAACTATCGACGTGATGGTTCTGCATGGATACGTGAGCGCCTGGCGCCATAAGCACGTGGTTTGCAATGATGGCGCGTAATGCAAAATGGCAATTACGCGCTACTCTTTGCGCTAGTTTCGAAATGGCAGTCAGCCTTGTTTTTACTGTACATATGCTGAATAAAGCCCTTTTATCCGCGCTGTACCGTGACAGGTCAGCATCTGCGGAGTTTAATGAATCCCTGATATTTTGGAGTTGATCCTATGCGTAAGTCCGTACTGTTGGTTGCTGCTTTTTCTACCATGACTGTGTTGTTGGGCGGCTGCACCTCCAACCTGACCGGCGACAGCTACTCGCGTGACGAAGCCCGTCGTGTGCAGACCGTACGTATGGGCACCATCGTTGCCCTGCGCCCGGTACAGATTGAAGGCACCAAGACCCCGATCGGCGCTGCGACCGGTGCGGTCATCGGCGGCGTTGGCGGCAGCGCCATCGGTGGCGGCCGTGGCAGCATCGTAACAGCGGTTATCGGCGCAGTAGCCGGTGGCCTGCTGGGTTCGGCCGCCGAATCGGGCCTGACCAAGACCCAGGGTGTGGAAATCACCGTGCGTGAAGACGACGGCAGCACCCGTGCCTACGTGCAGCAGGTTGAGCCTAACCAGGTGTTCCGTACCGGCGAGCGCGTGCGCATCATGACGGTTGACGGCACCAGCCGCGTTACCCAGTAAAACGGGCAACAGCGCTAAAACAAAACCCCGGCCAGTGCGAACTGGCCGGGGTTTTTTATGTCTGGTTGCCAGCGCCTCAGGACGAATGCCTGAACGCCTGGTCGGCCCCCGACAGGGTTATGGCAATATGGTCCAGCAAGCGTTCTGCCGTGTATTTGGGCATGCAACTAAACACCAGCACCACGGCTAGCCCCAAACTCAGAGCGGGGCGCGGGACTTTGCTGATGTTGTAGGGCTTCAGGCTGAATACAAACACGCAGGCAGCGACCGAGCCTATCAATGCCCCTGCAATGGCTTCCGGCAACGGGTGGATGGTGTGGGCAACGTAATTGATGGCAAACCACCAAGTCGCCAGCAATCCGGCCCCGAGCGCAGGCCAGCGCAAGCGTTGATCGAGCTGTTGGCACAGCAGGTTGAGCATCACGGTGAAGACCAGACACGCATTCATGGCGTGGCCGCTGAACACGGCAATGCCCAGATCATGCAGGCCAATGCCCCAGCCCTTGAACAGGATTTTGCTGGCGCCCACTACAAGGTAGGCAGACACCAGCACGCCCAACCATAAAAAAGCGACTCTCCTGGACGCGGCAATCCATAACCAGGCTGCAATAACCAAAGCTGCCGGGAACATCACAGTAATGCCTGCGTATTGCACAATCTGCATTTTATCGACCACGGTTCCCTCTTTTAGCGACAAGGGCAACGCAGATCACCTGCGTTGCCCTTGTTGTGTGCCAGCCAGCTCCTGCTGTTAAAGCAGGCTCACGCCACGACTTGTTTGCGGCTGAAGAACAGCGTAACGCCATAGCCGATCAGTGCTGCGAGGATCGAACCCGTCAGGATGCCCATGCGGTCCATGCCCACATAGTCACTGCCGGCGACAAACGCCAGCGAACCGACAAACAGGCTCATGGTGAAACCGATGCCGCACAGAATGGCCACGCCAAATACCTGGCCCCAGTTGGCCCCTGCTGGCAGGGCTGCCATCCCGGTTTTGATGGCGATCCAGGTAAGGCCGAACACGCCCACGGTCTTGCCGATCAGCAAGCCTGCGGCAATGCCCATAGGCACATGGCTGACGAAACTGTGCAGGGTGACACCCGACAGCGATACGCCCGCATTGGCGAATGCAAACAACGGCAGGATTGCGTAAGCCACCCAGGGGTGCAGGGCATGTTCGATGGTCAGAAGCGGCGAAGTCTCGGAGTTTTTGGTCCGCAGCGGGATACAGAACGCCAGCGTTACACCCGCCAGCGTGGCGTGCACGCCGCTTTTAAGCACGCATACCCAGAGGATCAGGCCGATGATCATATAAGGCGCGACCTTGATCACTCCCATACGATTCATCGCGATCAGGGCGATCAGGCACGCCGCCGCCAGCATCAGTGAGACACCGGACAGTTCGCTGGAGTAGAACACCGCAATCACAATGATTGCCCCCAGGTCGTCAATGATTGCCAGAGTCATCAGAAACAGCTTGAGGGACACCGGCACGCGCTTGCCGAGCAAGGCCAGTACACCGAGGGCGAAGGCGATGTCGGTAGCCATAGGGATGGCCCAGCCGTCCAGTGCATCCGGGTAATCCTTGTTGATGTACCAGTAGATCAGCGCCGGTACGACCATGCCACCGATGGCAGCAGCACCGGGCAGCACCACTTGCGAAGGCTTGGACAACTGGCCTTCGAGCAGTTCGCGTTTGACCTCCAGGCCGATCAACAGAAAGAACAGGGCCATCAGGCCATCGTTGATCCACAACAGCGAAGGCTTGGCAATTTGCAAGGCGCCGATTTGTACCGCTACCGGCACGTCCAGAAAGGCCGTGTAGTAATGGGACAACGGTGAGTTATTGACGATCAGAGCCAGAGCGGCCGCGGCAATCAACAGCAGACCGCTGGCAGCTTCCAACTGAAAGAAACGAGTGAAAGTACTACGCAGAGGCAAGGTCGCTCTCCATCAATCAAGTAATAAGGTGCGACACCCTAACCCGTGGAGTTAGTGGTTAAAACAAAAACTATATTCTTTTTTGTTATAAGCAGTGGCGCGATCCCGTATTGCCAAAGAGCCTAGCAGTTGTGTGTCAAATTGAGTCTATTTTGTGCCTGTGGTGGCTGTAGTAAATGTCTTAGGATTGCTCTCTTTATTCCGCATTCCATGACGAGCGACCTCCATGAACCAAGACCGCCAGTGGGCCCGCGAAGCCATCCGCACGATTGAAGCGGATTTTCAGCGTTGCGCAGATACCCATCTGATTCCTGTGTCGTTGCCGGGTTTGCCGGGTATCGAGTTGTACTTCAAGGACGAGTCCAGTCACCCCACGGGCAGCCTCAAGCATCGGTTGGCGCGCTCGCTGTTTTTGTACGCCCTGTGTAATGGCTGGCTAAAGGCCGATTCGCCGGTAATCGAAGCATCCAGTGGTTCGACGGCGGTGTCAGAAGCTTATTTTGCCCGGCTGTTGGGCTTGCCCTTTATTGCCGTGATGCCCGCCAGCACTTCCCCTGCCAAGATCGAACAGATCGCCTTTTATGGTGGACAAAGCCACCTGGTGGACGACCCGACACAGATCCATGCCGAGTCCGAGCGCCTTGCCCGGGAAACCGGCGGTCATTTTATGGACCAGTTCACCTATGCCGAACGGGCCACGGACTGGCGCGCAAACAACAACATTGCCGAGTCGATTTTTCAGCAGCTGCGCTTTGAGCGACACCCGGAGCCAAGCTGGCTGATTTCCAGCCCGGGCACGGGCGGCACAACCGCGACCCTGGGGCGCTATGTGCGCTATCGACAGCACCACACCCGGGTGCTGTGTGCGGATGCCGAGCGATCTGTGTTCTTCGACTATTACCTGACCGGGGACGCCGATTTGCGCCTGGACTGCGGCTCGCGCATTGAAGGCATTGGCCGGCCGAGGGTGGAAGCCTCGTTTTTGCCGAAAGTGATCGACGCAATGGTCAAGGTGCCGGACGAACTGTCACTGGCAGCCATGCATTACCTGGCGCAGCGTATGGGGCGCCGGGTGGGCGGTTCGAGCGGGACCAATTTGATCGGGGCGTTGATTGCGGCACAACAAATGGTTGCAGATGGCGAGAGTGGATCGATCGTGGCGATTTTGTGTGATGGCGGCGAACGTTATGCCACCACCTACTATGATGCGCAGTGGCTCAAGGCCCAGGGCTATAAGCTGGAAGGCCTGATTGCTGCGGTCAAAGCCTGCGTGGAGCAGGGCGCGGCATTGCCGCAAGGGGTTTTGCGGGCGGGGATTTAAGGCTTTTGTAGGAGCGGGCTTGCTCGCGATGCAAGCGCTGCGGTCTGTCAGAAATACCGCAGTGATGCAATCGCGAGCAAGCCCGCTCCCACAATTTCACTGTCACATCAGGGGGGCACTTAAGCCTTACGCTTCTATACCCAGAATGTCGCGCGCCACAGCTTCGGCAATTCGGATACCGTCGACACCGGCCGACAGAATCCCGCCTGCGTAACCTGCGCCTTCACCCGCCGGGAACAGGCCCTTGACGTTAAGGCTCTGCATCGAGGCATCACGGGTCATGCGCAGCGGCGACGAAGTACGGGTTTCAATACCGGTGAGGATTGCGTCATGCATCGAGAAGCCCTTGATCTGCTTCTCGAACGCCGGCAAGGCTTCACGGATGGCTTCAATGGCGAAGTCCGGCAAGGCCAGGGCCAAATCACCCAAAGACACGCCCGGCTTATAGGATGGCTCAACGCTGCCCAGGGCCGTGGACGGTTTGCCCGCAATGAAGTCGCCAACCAGTTGCGCCGGCGCTTCGTAATTGCTGCCACCCAATACATAGGCGTGGGCTTCCAGGCGTTCTTGCAGTTCGATACCTGCCAATGGGCCGCCCGGGTAGTCTTGCGGGGTGATTCCGACCACGATGCCGGAGTTGGCATTGCGCTCGTTGCGCGAGTATTGGCTCATACCGTTGGTGACAACGCGGCCCGGTTCGCTGGTAGCAGCAACCACGGTGCCGCCAGGGCACATGCAGAAGCTGTACACCGAACGGCCGTTTTTTGCGTGGTGCACGAGTTTGTAATCGGCGGCGCCCAGTTTCGGGTGACCGGCGTACTTGCCCAGGCGAGCGCTGTCGATCAGCGATTGCGGATGTTCAATACGGAAGCCGACCGAGAACGGCTTGGCCTCCATATATACGCCACGATCGTGGAGCATACGGAAGGTGTCGCGGGCGCTATGGCCCAGAGCCATGATCACGTGACGGGAGTTGATTTGCTCGCCATCGTTCAGCACCACACCGGTCAGTTGACCGTTGTCGATCAGCACATCAGTCACGCGCTGCTGGAAGCGGACTTCGCCGCCTAGCGCGATAATCTGTTCGCGCATGTTTTCGACCACACCGGTCAGACGGAACGTACCGATATGCGGCTTGCTGACGTAAAGGATCTCGTCCGGAGCACCGGCTTTGACAAACTCGTGCAGCACCTTGCGGCCGTGGTGTTTCGGGTCCTTGATCTGGCTGTAGAGCTTGCCGTCCGAGAACGTGCCTGCACCGCCTTCGCCGAACTGCACGTTGGATTCGGGGTTGAGCACGTTTTTACGCCACAGGCCCCAAGTGTCCTTGGTGCGCTGGCGCACTTCGGTGCCGCGCTCAAGAATGATCGGCTTGAAGCCCATTTGTGCCAGCAGCAGCCCGGCGAAAATACCGCAGGGGCCAAAACCGACCACAATCGGGCGCTCGCCCAGATCTTGGGGTGCCTGGCCGACAACTTTGTAGCTGACGTCCGGCGCTGGATTGACGTTACGGTCGTCCGTGAACTTGAGCAGCAGTGGTGCTTCATCGCGCACGCTCAGATCGATGGTGTAGATAAAGCACAGTTCGGACGATTTTTTACGCGCATCGTAGCTGCGCTTGAACAAGGTGAAATCGAGCAGATCATCACTGCTGATACCCAGGCGCTGCAGGATGGCAGGGCGCAGGTCTTCTTCAGGATGGTCGATCGGCAGCTTGAGTTCGGTGATTCGTAACATGACAGTGTCCAGTATCGGGGGGCCAGGTAAAATCTGGCAGCCGGCGATTATAAGCTGCTTCGGCGTTTAGTTGTCGGCTAGTCGTTACGTGCGCCGCCGAAATAACCGCAGCCGCGCTGGACCTGACCGTTGATCCGCAGTTCGGCGCCCAGATGCTGCACGCTGCCATTGGCATTGTCAGTGCAACGTTGCGGGGCCACCCACAGCTCGATACGTTGATTGTTGGCCTCGGTGGACAGGGAGAAGCGGCCATCGCCGACCTGTTCTTCAACGTAAGGCAGAGCCAGGTCTGGCTGGCCCTCGCGCTTGAGCACCATACCCTTGCCACCGGCCTGGACTTCCCAGGCAGGGCCGTTGCCGTTGGCGTGTACGGTCAGTTGCTTGAAGTTCGGGTCCTGGCAGGCACTGTTGCTGCGCTCCAGGCGGTAGAGCTGCTGCAACTCGACTTCACCGTCTGCGCCGGGTGTTTTGCTGGCGACAAAGCGGCCGCGGATATCGGCAAACAACTTGCCCGGTTTATTGGGCATATAGGTCGCGTCCTGCACCAGGGCGGTGTCGGCGCTGTCGCGAACAACATAGCGCTGTTGGCCAACACAGGGTTGGAACACCAGTTGGTCGTTGGACGAAACCAGCTCGCCTTGCAGACGGGTCAGCCCCGCAGTGGTGTCTAAGGGCTTGCTGTTGAGCAGTTGGCAGCCCGCGAACACGGGCAACAGGGCGAACAAAACCAAGGGACGAACAGCACGCATCATGGGTACTCCTGACTAGAGCCGCCACGTTACTCAGGCTCGCGGTGCATCACAAGGGGGAGAGTGGATGGCAACTGCTCCTAGAACTTGTGGGAGCGGGCTTGCCCGCGATGCAGGCAACGCGGTGAGCCTGGCACGGCGAGTTGATGCCATCGCGAGCAGGTCTGCTCCCACATTGATTTCAGGGACTAAAAAATTGGGGGTTGGGTCAGCCGACGTTGTAGGTCTGGCCCGTTTGCAGGCCTTCTACGCTTTTGGCGTAGGCCAGGGCCACATCGGCGCCCGCTACGGGCTTGAAGCCGCGAAAGTACGGGGCATATTTACCCATCGCCTCCTCCAGCACCGTAGGGCTCACTGAGTTGACCCGCAGACCCCGTGGCAATTCAATGGCGGCCGCTTTTACAAAACCGTCGAGGGCCGCGTTGACCAGGGCCGCCGAGCTGCCGGTACGGATCGGCTCGCGGTTGATAACGCCGCTGGTAAAGGTAAACGAAGCACCATCGTTGGCAAACTCGCGGCCGATCAACAGCAGATTGACCTGGCCCATCAACTTGTCCTGCAAACCCAGGGCGAAGTCGCTTTCGCTCATTTCAGCCAGTGCCACGAACTTGACGTTGCCCGCCGCGCAGATCAGAGCGTCGAAGCGTCCAGTCTGTTCGAACAGTTTTCGAATCGATGCACTGTCGCTGATATCGACCTGGAAATCGCCGCTTTTGCGGCCAATACGCACGATCTCATGGCGCGGTGACAGTTCGCGATCAATGGCCGAACCAATGGTGCCATTAGCGCCGATCAACAGGATTTTCATGGTATGTGCCTTATGGGTGAGGTGAGTGCTCAGTCTAGTAGTGGTTTTTTGGCGCGATAAGCGCGCTAATAGGCAACCTTTGGTTTTCATATGGAAACAATCCATGAGCGAAATGGATGATCTGGCGGCGTTCGCGGTCTTGATCGACGCAGGCAGTTTTACCTTGGCCGCCCAGCAACTGGGCTGCAGCAAGGGCCAGCTGTCCAAGCGCATCAGCCAGCTGGAGGCGCAGTTTTCCGTGGTGTTGCTGCATCGCACTACTCGGCGCTTGAGCCTTACGGCGGCTGGCGCGGCGCTACTGCCACAAGCTCAGGCACTGGTGGTGCAAGTGGAGCGGGCACGTCAGGCATTGGCGCGGTTAAAGGACGATATTGCAGGCCCGGTTCGTATGACCGTGCCCGTATCCTTGGGCGAAACCTTTTTTGATTCGCTGTTGCTGGAGTTTTCCCGCGAATACCCGCAGGTGCAGATCGAGCTGGAGCTCAATAACAGCTATCGCGATATGGCGCGGGAGGGCTTTGACTTGGCAATACGATCTCAGGTTGCCAGCCATGAGCGACTGGTGGCCAAGCTGGTGCTCAACTGGCATGAGATCACCTGCGCCAGCCCGGCCTATCTTGAGCAATACGGTGAGCCGGATACGCCGCAACAGCTGGTCGAGCATCGCTGCCTGCTTAACAGTCACTACAGCGGACGTGAGGAGTGGCAGTACCACCGCCAGCATGATCTGCACCGGGTGCGAGTCTCTGGGCCGTTTGCCAGCAATCACTACAGCCTGCTGAAAAAGGCCGCTGTGATCGGTGCCGGCATCGCCCGCTTGCCGTCATACATGCTCAGCACTGAGCTGGCTGACGGGCGCTTGCGCGGGTTGCTGCGTGACTATCAAACCCGCAGTAACCCGATGTATCTGGTTCACCCTTATCAAGGCGGTTTGCCCAAGCGCACGCAGGTACTGGCTGATTATCTGGTGGGTTGGTTCCAGCGTAGTGGTGAGGCCATTTCCCAGCTTTAACCAACGCGCCGAGCAATCAGATGATCAATTGACAGCGCCCCCGGGCCTCTGGCTATCAGATACAACAGAATCGCGATCCAGGTGCCGTGAGTGGGGTAAGCATCGGGGTATACGAACAACTGAATGGTCAGGGTCATGCCCAGCAGTGCCAGCGCCGAGAAGCGTGTGGCAAAGCCCAGCAGGATCAGCACCGGGAAAAAGTGCTCGCTAAAGGCTGCAGCAAGGGCGGCCACCTCGGGGGAAAGCAGCGGAACCTTGTATTCCATACTGAACAAGTACAGCGCAGAGTCAGATAAATGCGGAATGCCGAGTTGAAAAGTGCCGTTAACCAAGTCGATTGCCAAACCTTCAACCTTGGTCTGGCCTGATTTCCAGAACACTGCGGCGATGGAGAAGCGTGCGATTAAAGCTATCAGTGTATGGGGAATGCGTTGCATCAGCCCGATCGAGCGCTGAATCAGGCATGAATGGTTAGTGTGTGTGTTCATGGCGAAGCCTCGTGGGCGGGCTGTAAACCGGTGATGGCGTTATGAGTAATCAGCAGCGCCAGGGCCTGGCTCAGGTCGAAATCATTGTCGGCTTCCAGGGCATGGGCCGCGGCCAACCCCAGGGCATTGTCAGCTTTGAGCAGGCGTACAAGCACCGCGCAACCCGAGCTCACCGCGAAAACCTCCACACGCAATCCGTTGCGCAATACCAAGGTGCTTTGTGGCTGGCGCGGGTCCAGTCCCTGTATCTGTCCTTGGCTTTGGTGGGCTGCCCATAAGGCGGCTATGGCATAGGGCGAATGCAGGGATGCAACGCCTGGGTGCAGTTGCAAGTGCAATTGGGCCAGCCCCTCGGGACTGTTGAGCGCCTGAACCAGCAGATCGTGGTCTACAGGGCATATGTCTGCTGCGTGAAAGGCCTGTACACACAAACGCTCAAGGCGAGCGACGTCGGCCAGGTAAGGCACGCTTCTGGCGGGGGCAAAGCCCTTGATAAAGTCCGCGAACTGGCTGCCATAGGTGCTCATGACAGGGCTGTCGGGCGGGAATTTTTGCATAAACATCTGCGCCATGGCCTGAAAAAAGGCCTCACCGACCAATTGCGCAACAACGGGATAGCTGGTGGCCAGTGCGTTGATCAGCCCGCTTTGTACATTGTTGCGATAGACCGCGAAACGGCGGTCAATATCGCCGTTATGGCAGATAAAACCCGGCGGGGTGGGGGCGCCTGGATGGATCAATGCTGCGCTGAATGCTTCTTGCAGTTTCATGGCTGCACCTGTGCGTTGAACAGGTAGCGGTCGGCGAGCCGGGCTTCCTGGACCAGTTCGGTGAGAGGGGGGAGAAGATTGTCGCGCTCGATTAGCGTGGCCATCGGGCCGATTCGATCCAGAACTTGCAGGTACAGCGCCCAAACGGCTTGATCGACAGGTGCGCCGTGGTTATCGATCAATAGTCGCTGGCCCGGGCCGTCTGTTTCTTCAGCAAAACCTGCCAGATGAATCTCCCCTACGGCTTGTAGCGGCAGGGCATCGATATAGGCAATGGGATCGCGGGCGTGATTAATGCAGGACACATACACGTTGTTTACATCCAGCAAAAGGCCACAGCCGGTGCGGGTGATGACTTCGTGGATAAAGTCGGCCTCACCGAAATGGGCCTCATCAAACTCGATATAGGTGGCAGGGTTTTCCAGCAGTATCTGGCGCTGCAATACATCCTGAACCTGATCCATATGCGCGCACACGCGCTGCAGCGTGGCTGTGTCATAGCGCAAAGGCAGCAAGTCATTGAGGAAAAACGGCCCGTGGGAGGACCACGCCAGGTGTTCTGAAAACATCTGCGGCTGATAGCGGTCGAGCAATGTGCTCAAGCGTTGCAAGTGTTGGCTATTGAGCGGGCTTTCGCCGCCAATCGACAGGCCGACGCCATGAATCGACAGCGGGTAATGTTCGCGGATCAAGCCCAGATAGTGATGGAAAGGGCCGCCGGCGACCATGTAGTTTTCGGCATGCACCTCAAAGAACCCGACATCAGGGCGGGCCTCGAGTACATCCATAAAGTGCTCGGCCTTGAGCCCCAGCCCCGCACGTGGCGGGAGCCGGGGCGCACGAGGCGCGATGAGCGAAGCAATCGGGCTGTGCATTATCAACGCTCGGCTGGGTGAATCAGGATTTGGCTGTGAACGCCTGGAGTTGGCCAAAGCCGGTGGCCGAGGTGCTGCTGGCAGTTTTTTCGCAGGTGCCTTTGGGTACCAGTTTCCAGGCGTTGGCCTGGTGGTCGACTTTGGCCGTGCCTGCACAGGTGGTGCCCGCGCCTGCCGCGCAATCGTTGTGGCCCTTCATGGCAACCCCGAAGCACTTTTCCATATCGCCAGCGGCCTGGGCAGGCAGGGCGGCGATGCTCAGGGCTGAACCCAGAGCAAGAGCCAGGGCAGCGGCGGACAGGGTGCGGGTGGTTTTGCTGTTCATGGTGACTCTCCAGAGACCCCGGTAGCGATTGCTGCCGGCATACCCAACTAGAGAGGCGAGGGAGTGAGTTGTTACAAACCGGCTGAATTATTTTTTGATATGTAGTCGCAGCCTCATTCCTCGACAGTGACTACAGGGTTAAATGGTGCAATAAAAAACGGCCCCGAAGGGCCGTTTTGTGTGCAGGCAGGATCAGCCGCCCAGGTAGGCATCACGCACTTTCGGATCGTTGAGCAATTGCTCGCCAGTGCCTTGCATTACCACCCGACCGTTTTCCAGTACATAGGCACGGTCAGCAATTTTCAGCGCCTGGTTGGCGTTTTGCTCCACCAGAAACACCGTTACACCTTCTTTACGCAGTTGTTCGATGATGTCGAATATCTGCTGAATGATGATCGGTGCCAACCCCAGCGACGGCTCATCAAGCAACAACAGCTTGGGCTTGCTCATCAGCGCACGGCCAATGGCAAGCATTTGCTGTTCGCCACCAGACATGGTACCGCCACGTTGGGTGAAGCGTTCCTTCAGGCGTGGGAACAGGTGCAGAACCTTGTCCATTTGCTCTTCGTATTCCCGTTTCTCGGTAAAGAATCCGCCCATGGCAAGGTTCTCTTCGACGGTCAAACGAGCAAACACCCGACGCCCTTCAGGTACAACGGCAATGCTTTTGCGCATGATCTGCGCCGAGCTCAACCCCACCAGCTCTTCGCCCAGGTAACGAATGCTGCCGCTGTGGGCTTGCGGTGAACCGCACAGGGTCATCATCAGAGTCGATTTGCCAGCACCGTTGGCGCCGATCAGGGTTACGATTTCGCCCTGGCGTACTTCGACGTTGACGCTGTGCAGGGCCTGGATCTTGCCGTAAAAGGTCGAAACGTTTTCGAATTGCAGCATTTTACGCTTCCCCCAAATAGGCTTTGATCACTTCAGGGTTGTCGCGGATCTGTTCCGGCGTCCCGTCAGCCAAAGGCGTGCCCTGGTTGATCACCACGATATGGTCGGAAATGCTCATGACCAGTTTCATGTCGTGCTCGATCAACAGCACGGTGGCGTTGTGCTCATTGCGCAACACGCTGATCAGCGCCTTGAGGTCTTCGGTTTCCTTGGGGTTCAGACCTGCCGCCGGTTCGTCGAGCATGAGGATGCGCGGGCGCGTCATCATGCAGCGGGCGATTTCCAGGCGCCGTTGCTGGCCGTAGGCCAGGGTGCCTGCCGGGCGGTTGGCGAACTCGGTCAGATTGACCTTGTCCAGCCAGTACGCGGCGTAGTCCAGGGCATCACGTTCGCTTTTACGGAACGACGGGGTTTTGAATAGCCCGGACAGGAAGTTGGTGTTGAGGTGGCGATGCTGGGCAATCAGCAGGTTCTCAACGGCCGTCATGTCCTTGAACAGGCGTACGTTCTGGAAGGTGCGGACCACACCCTTGCGGGCAATTTCATGGCCCGGCAAGCCTTCAATCGACTCGCCATCAAGCACGATGCTGCCCGCCGACGGTTTGTAGAAGCCGGTCAGGCAGTTGAACACGGTGGTCTTGCCGGCGCCGTTAGGGCCGATCATCGACACCACCTGTTTTTCCTTGACGGTCAGGGCTACGCCGTTCACCGCCAACAAGCCGCCAAAGCGCATGCTCAGGCCGCTGACTTTCAGTATCTCGCGGCTCATTTTCGCAGCTCCAGGTGAGGACGTTGCATTGGCAGCAGACCTTGTGGACGCCAGATCATCATCAGCACCATCAGGGCTCCGAACAGCAACATCCGGTATTCGCTGAATTCACGCATCATTTCCGGCAGCAGGATCATTACCACGGCCGCCAGGATGACCCCCAGTTGCGAGCCCATGCCGCCCAGTACCACGATGGCCAGAATGATCGCCGACTCAAGGAAGGTGAACGATTCAGGCGTTACCAGGCCCTGACGTGCGGCAAAGAAGCTGCCGGCAAAACCTGCAAAGGTCGCACCCAGGGTGAAGGCTGACAGCTTGATCACGGTCGGATTCAGGCCCAGGGCCCGGCAGGCAATTTCGTCTTCACGCAGCGCTTCCCAGGCACGGCCGATCGGCATGCGCAGCAGGCGGTTGATCACGAACAGCACCAGTAGCACCAGCACCAATGCGATCAGGTAGAGGAAAATCACCTTGTTGATCGAGTTGTAGGCAATGCCAAAGTACTCGTGAAAGGTTTGCATGCCTTCTGCAGCGGTCCTGTCGAAGCTCAGACCGAACAGGGTTGGTTTCGGAATGTTGCTGATACCGTTTGGCCCGCCGGTGATATCGGTCAGGTTACGCAGGAACAGGCGGATGATTTCACCGAAGCCCAGGGTCACGATGGCCAGGTAGTCACCGCGCAAACGCAACACCGGGAAGCCCAGCAGGAAGCCAAAGGTGGCCGCCATCAATCCGGCCAATGGCAGGCAGATCCAGAAGCTCAGGCCGAAGTAATGCGCGAGCAGGGCATAGGTGTAGGCACCTACTGCATAAAACCCGACATAACCCAGGTCAAGCAGGCCCGCCAGACCGACCACGATGTTCAGGCCCAGGCCGAGCATCACGTAGATCAGAATCAGTGTGGCGATGTCCACTGCACCGCGAGAACCATAGAACGGCCAGATCAATGCCACCACGACCAGACCGAGAATGATCCAGCGTTGAGTGCTGGGCAAAGTCAGGAAGTTGGTAGCCTTGGTGGGTACTTTCGGCAGGCTGGGAGAGTTTCTCCAGGCCGTGCTCAGTTGCTGGTTGAACAACACGCGCACAAACATCAGCAAGGAGCAGATCGCGATCACACTCAGGATCAAGGGGCTGGTGTTGTGAACTTCGATGTTGATCCCGACGATAGTCAGTTTCAGACCGAGTACCGGGTAGGCGACGGCCCAGACCAACAGGGCGCTGAAAAGCGCCGACTTAAGATTCCTAGTCATACTTTTTCAATCTCCGGACGCCCCAGAATGCCGGTCGGACGGAACAGCAGCACCAGCACCAGCAAGCCAAAAGCCACTACGTCTTTGTACTGGTCGCCAAAAATATCGGCGCCAAAGGCTTCAGCCACACCGAGTACCAGGCCACCGAGCATCGCCCCAGGAATACTGCCAATGCCGCCCAAGACCGCAGCGGTGAAGGCTTTAAGGCCTACCAGGAAACCCGCGTTGGGGTTGATCACTCCGTATTGCACGCTAATCAACACTGCCGCAACGGCGGCCAGGGCGGCACCGATCACGAAGGTCAGGGCAATCACGTTGTTGGTGTTGATGCCCAGCAGGTTGGCCATCTTCATGTCTTCGGCGCAGGCGCGGCAGGCGCGACCCATGCGTGAACGGGAGATGAACAGGGTCAGGCCGAGCATGGCCAGGAAGGTGACGACGAAGACCACGATCTGCATGTAGGAGACGATTACTTCGCTGGCGCCTCCAGGGCCAAAGGTGAAGCCGCCGGGAATCAGGTTGGGGATCGACTTGTCTTTGGAGTCCTGTGCCAGTAGCACGGTGTTTTGCAGGAAGATCGACATGCCGATCGCGGAGATCAGCGGGATCAAGCGGTTACTGCCGCGCAGTGGACGGTAGGCAACCCGTTCGATGCTGTAGCCGTAGGCGCTGGTGACCACGATGCTGGCAATAAACGCGGCAGTCAGCAGTAGCGGCACGCTGTCCAGACCCATCATGGTCAAGCCGGCGATGGCGATAAACGCAATATAGGAACCAATCATGTACACCTCGCCGTGGGCGAAGTTGATCATTCCAATAATGCCGTAAACCATCGTATAGCCGATGGCGATCAGGGCATAAGTGCTGCCAACGTTGAGGCCGTTAACCAGCATTTGGAAGAAGTGATAGATGTCAGGCATTACAAAGCTCCTAAAAACCTGAGACGCATTTCACTGGTGGAGTCATTTTCCGGCCCGGGCCGTATGGGTTTTCACCCACTTGGAGCACGGGTCTTCTGCCAGCGAACCGCTGGTGACGGTTTTAAAGATTTTCAGGTGGGCAGGTTTTCGGATCACGAAAGCGCGGCCCCATTTCCACTAACCAATGGCCCGGAAAACAAAACCCACCGCTTGTGCAGTGGGCTTTGTGTCAGGCCAGGAACCGACCCTTACTGAGGGCTTACTTCAGTTTTAGGCTTGCCGAAGTGCCATTCGTAGACCACGAATTTGAAGTCTTCCACGTCACCTTTGGAATCAAACTTCAGATTGCCAGTAGGCGTCTTGAAAGTGCCTTTGTGGATGGCTTCAGCCACTTTGGCCGGATCTTCACTTTTCGCTTGCTCGATACCGCCGGCAATCACTTCAACTGCGGCGTATGCCGGGAACACGAACGGGCCGGTAGGGTCCTGTTTCTTGGCAGCGAAGGCATCAACCAGTGCCTTGTTTTCCGGATCGGCGTCGAATGCTTTTGGCAGGGTCACCAGCAGGCCTTCGGAGGCGCCTTGGGCGATTTGCGAGATGGACTCGTTGCCCACACCTTCAGGGCCCATGAACTTGGCGTTCAGGCCTTTCTCTTTGGCCTGGCGCAGGATCAGGCCCAGCTCCGGGTGGTAGCCGCCGTAGTAGACGAAGTCGACGTTGGCTTGCTTGAGCTTGGCAATAACCGAGGAGTAGTCTTTTTCGCCAGCGTTGACGCCTTCAAAGACCGCGACTTTTACGCCTTTGTCTTCCAGGGTCTTTTTAACGGCGCTGGCGATGCCTTCACCGTACTGCTGTTTGTCGTGCAATACCGCGACGACTTTTGGCTTCACGTGATCAGCGATGTAGTTACCGGCGGCAGGGCCCTGGGCGCTGTCCAGACCGATGGTACGGAAGATCATCTTGTAGCCACGAGCGGTGATTTCCGGGCCGGTAGCGGCCGGGGTAATCATGATGATGCCTTCGTCTTCGTAAATGTCCGAAGCAGGCTGGGTGGAGCTGGAGCACAGGTGACCGACTACAAATTTAATGCCGTCGTTAACCACTTTGTTGGCCACGGCAACCGCTTGTTTCGGGTCGCAAGCGTCATCGTAGTCAACCGCTTCAAGCTTTTTGCCATCAACACCGCCCTTGGCGTTGATTTGTTCGATGGCCATTTTTGCGCCAGCAAACTGCATGTCGCCGTACTGAGTCAGAGGCCCGGTTTTAGGGCCGGCGATACCGATCTTGATGGTGTCTGCGGCAAATGAATGGCTGGCGAACCCGGCCAAAACCATAGCGGCAAACAGTTTAGTAATCTGCTTCGTAGCCATCTTTATTGGTGCTCCACTCTTCTGTTGTAATTTTTATAGTCCTGGAAGCCAAGGCAGCCGGACCGGGTCTTCTTGTAGCGAAATTCCCGGCCAATCCCCCCTGCAACTGTACCGGTACAGTGTAGAGCGCCGCTTTAGCGCTTGAATAGCGTTCCGGCGAGGGAAAAAACAGGAAATGTCGCTTAAACGTAATAAAAAGACAGAATGGCGGCGGATCAGGCTGTTGAAAGTTATCAGAATGTTGCCGGATCAACGTGCCTGTCCTTGGCCCATGACTCTTTCCACGCTTCGTTACCTGAAAAGCCGGGTTTTTCTACCGGATGTGTGGCGTTATCATTGCGCCGATTTTCTTCCCCGGTGAAACCCATGAATCAAGAACCTAGCACCCTCTATGCCAAGCTGCTTGGCGAGACCTCAACTATTGAATGGAAAGCCCTGCAGCCCTTCTTCGCCAAAGGTGATTTGCTATGGGTCGCACCAGGGCTGGACTTGATCGAAGCCGCGCAGGCCGTGACTCAGGATGATGCAGAGAAAGTCGCGGCCTGGATGGCGTCCGGCCTGCTTGGCAAGATGACCGAAGCGAAGGCGCTAGACGTTCTTGAGCGTGAACCGCAGCTGTGGGCTGTAGTGGTTTCGCCTTGGGTAATGGTCCAGGAAAGTGCGAAAAAATAACTCGGCGCACCAAGCTGGCGCATTTATTTGCACCTCTCTGAATAGCCCGGAGTGTGTAGCTCAGTAACCCGGTTTCGCGTAGTGGCAATTTGCCGTGGAGAAACGCCACAGTTGGTACGGTGGCGTTTTTTTGTGCCTGGCGAAAACGGCTGCAGCTACTGGCCGGTCAATACAAATGTGGCGTGATCGGGTGCGGGGACGGGATGTTTGTCGAGTTGCGCAAGCGTCTCTTGCAGCGCCTCGAAAGGTACGGGGCGGCTGAGCAGATAACCCTGGATAAAATCGCAGCCGAACTGGTTGAGAAACTCGAACTGCTGGGTCGTTTCGACACCCTCGGTCACCACCTGTAGATGCAGGGTGTGGGCCATAAGGATAATGGCCTGGACGATCTCCATGTCCTGGCTGGAGGAGGGGATGTCCTGGATAAACGAGCGATCAATTTTCAGGGTATTGAGCGGCAGGCGCTTTAGATAGGCCAGCGATGAGTAGCCGGTGCCGAAATCATCAATGGACAGTGAAACGCCCAGCGCACGGATCTGACGCAGCAGGTGTGAGGTGCTGCTCAAATTGCACATCAGGGCGTTTTCCGTGACTTCCAGTTCAAGTCGATGGGCAGCAATGCTGGATGTGCGCAGGGCATTCTCTATTTCGTCGGCCAATTCTACACGCCCCAGATTCAGCGCCGAGCAGTTGACGGCAATACCCAAGTGCTGCCAGCCCTGCCGGGACAGGACGGCCAGGTCCTGACAGGCCTTGCGCAATACCCAGTGGTCCAGTTCGGCAATCAACCCGTTGGCCTCGGCAATGCTGATAAACCGTTCCGGGCCAAGCAGGCCGTGCTCGGGGTGCTGCCAGCGGACCAGGGCTTCAAGCTTGGCGACGCGGCCATGCTTGAGGTCGAAGATGGGTTGGTAATGCAGCAACAGTCCCGTGTCTTGATTGAGTGCGTTTCGCAGTTCTTCCTCAATGTGCAGTTCCAGTGAGGCGCGGTTTTTAAGATTGGCATTGAAAAAATTCAGGCTGTTGCGACCGTTGTCCTTGGACTGGTAAAGCGCCAGGTCGGCATGCTTGAGCAGTTCTGTTGCGCTTGCGCCATCATCAGGGAACACGCTGATGCCAATGCTGGTGGTCATCACCATGTGTCGACCTGACAGCGAGATGGGTTCTTTTAATTTGAGCATGATGCGCTGCGCCATGTGTTGTGCTTCGTCACGATGGCTCAGATTGATCAAAATGCAGAATTCGTCGCCGCCGAAACGTGCCACAACGTCATCATGGCTGCGGGTGGCGTTTTTGATCCGGGCGGCGATGGTTTTGAGTAATTCATCTCCGGCATCGTGGCCCAGGCTGTCATTGATGCGCTTGAAGTGGTCAATATCCAGAAACATCACCGCAAGTTTGGTGTTTCTACTGGTGCAATCAATCAGTTTCTCGGCAAACAACTGGTTGAAGCCGCGGCGGTTGATCAGGTTGGTCAGGGGGTCGTAATGCGCCACTTGCTGCAGGGAGGCGCGGGCCTGATCTAGCTGGCTGAGCAGGGCGTTGACTCGTCTGAGGTCGTGTTCCTTGTGTTGCAGCTTTTTGTCGACGATAGCGGCGCTGATGCAACTGCCGATCAGCAGCAGGGAAATGAGGGCCACAACAAGCGCTATTTGCCAGTTATTAGTGTTGGCATCCGGGCTGCCTGCCAAGGTGATGTCCATGAGTTGCGTGCATGCAAAGTGAGCGCATAGCAGCAAGCATGCGCCGGCAATGCACAGGGCGTATTTGAGCAGTTGCTGGACAAAAGCGTTGTTTGAGCGCCAGCGGGTGGTGGCGTTGAGAATTTGCACAAGCACTGTCGCGGCGAGCAGGGCTACAGGCAATGAGCCGGCGGCCCTGGCAAGGCTGTAGCGGCTTTCCACGGCAGACTCAAATGCCAGCAGGCAAATGATATGCATGGCCCAGATACCGATTGCCAGGCAGCTTATGGCTATCCATCGCCAAACGGTTCTGGCGGCAGGTTTCTCTGCATTGGCCGCGCGGTCGAGCAGATCCAGCGTGGCCACAAAGACGGTACACGCTACCAGCCAGGCGAGAAACAACAGATAGGGGTTATAGCCGCCGATAAGCAGCAGTTGCCCGTTTTCTGTGGGTTCAGCCAAAAGTTGCAACCCCAGACTTTCCATTGCACGCCTCGGCGGTCCAGATGCGCTAGTCGAACGTTGCTAGCTTGGCGTCGAGTATAGAAGCTGGATTGAGGGCGGCAGGAATGATGGCAAAATGATGGTGATCATTTTGTTATTAGGAAGGGGGTTTATAGATCCGTGGTGTCAGACAGGTATTCGCCAAAAAATGTGGGAGCGGGCAAGCCCGCTCCCACAGCTCAGGGGGGTTAACCCGCTACCAGCACACGAATGGCTTCAAGGCGCAGGGCAGCTTTTTCAAGCATGGCCAGGCTTTGTTCACGCTGTTTGCGCAGGGCAATCAACTCGCTGTCGCGTACGCTCGGGTTGACGGCCTGCAGAGCAGTCAGGCGTGCCAGTTCTTCTTCGGTGTCGGCGGCCAGGCGGCGCTGCGCTTCGGCCACACGCTCTGCGTGACGCGGTGCGATCTTGGCTTCACCAGCGTTGATCTTCGGCGTCAGCTGATCGCGCTGGGCCTGGACGAACTTGTTGGCGCTGGCGCGAGGTACGCTCTCCAGCTGCTCGTTCAGGGTGTCGAAAGCCACACGGGACGACAGATCGTTGCCATTGGCATCGAGCAGGCAGCGCAGGGCGGCAGGCGGCAGGTAGCGACCCAGTTGCAGGGCGCGCGGGGCAACCACTTCACTGACGTAAATCAGCTCGAGCAATACGGTGCCGGGCTTGAGGGCCTTGTTCTTGATCAGGGCGACAGCGGTGTTGCCCATCGAACCTGACAGTACAAGGTCCATGCCGCCTTGCACCATGGGGTGTTCCCAGGTGATGAACTGCATGTCTTCGCGCGACAGTGCCTGGTCGCGATCGTAGGTGATGGTCACGCCTTCGTCGTCGCCCAGCGGGAAGCTGGCATCCAGCATTTTTTCGCTTGGCTTGAGGATCAGGGCGTTTTCCGAATGGTCTTCGCTGTCGATGCCAAAGGCGTTGAACAGGGTTTCCATATAGATCGGCAGGGTGAACTGATCGTCTTGCTCAAGGATCGCCTCAACCAGGGCTTCACCTTCCCCCGAACCTCCGGAGTTCAGTTCCAGCAAGCGGTCGCGGCCAGTGTGCAGTTCCTGCTCCAGGCGCTCGCGCTCAACCCGTGCTTCATCGATCAGCGCTTGCCACTCTTGATCGTCGGCAGCTTCCAGCAACGGCAGTAGGCGCGGGCCGAACTGGTGTTGCAGGGCGTTGCCGGTCGGGCAGGTGTTGAGGAAGGCATTCAGCGCTTCGTGATACCACTGGAACAGGCGCTGTTGCGGGCTGGTCTCAAGGTACGGCACGTGCAGTTCGATAATGTGCTTCTGGCCGATACGGTCCAGACGGCCGATACGCTGTTCCAGCAAGTCCGGGTGAGCCGGCAGGTCGAACAGCACCAGGTGGTGGGCAAACTGGAAGTTACGGCCTTCACTGCCGATTTCGGAGCAGATCAGTACCTGGGCGCCGAACTCTTCGTCAGCGAAGTAGGCCGCAGCGCGGTCACGCTCAAGAATGTTCATGCCTTCGTGGAAGACCGTTGCAGGAATGCCGGAACGCACGCGCAGGGCGTCTTCCAGATCCATGGCAGTTTCGGCGTGGGCGCAGATCACCAGTACTTTGGTGCGTTTGAGCATTTTCAGGGTGTCGATCAGCCACTCGACCCGTGGGTCGAAGTTCCACCAGCGTTGTTCATCGCTGGCGTCCGGCTGGGACTGGAAGCTGACCTCAGGGTACAGCTCGGCATGCTCGCCCAGCGGCAACTCAAGGTATTCGTCCGGGCATGGTAGAGGGTAGGCGTGCAGCTTGCGCTCAGGGAAGCCCTGGATCGCGGCGCGGGTGTTACGGAACAGCACGCGGCCGGTGCCGTGACGGTCAAGCAACTCGCGCACCAGGCGGGCGCTGGCTTCGGCATCGCCGGCATTGACGGCGGCCAGCAGGGTATCGCCTTCGGCACCGAGGAAGCCGTGGATGGTGTTATGTGCTTCAGGGGACAGGCTGCCTTTATCCAGCAGTTCCTGAACGGCCTGGGCCACCGGGCGATAGTTCTCGCTCTCGGCGCGGAAGGCGGCCAGATCGTGGAAACGGTTCGGGTCCAGCAGGCGCAAGCGCGCAAAGTGGCTGTCCTGACCCAGTTGTTCCGGGGTTGCAGTAAGCAGCAACACGCCCGGGATTACGCCCGCGAGCTGTTCAACCAGACCGTATTCGGGGCTGACATTGTCTTCGTGCCACACCAGGTGGTGCGCTTCGTCGACAACCAGCAGGTCCCAGTCGGCATCAAACAGCGCAGCCTGGGCTTTGGGATCGTCAACCAGCCATTCCAGGGCAACCAGTGCCAGTTGGCTGTCTTCGAAGGGGTTGCTGGCATCGCTTTCGATAAAGCGTTCTTCGTCGAACAGCGCCACTTCGAGGTTGAAGCGCCGGCGCATTTCCACCAGCCATTGGTGCTGCAGGTTTTCCGGGACTACGATCAATACACGGTTGGCGCGGCCACTGAGCAACTGGCGGTGGATGACCAGGCCGGCTTCAATGGTCTTGCCCAGGCCCACTTCGTCGGCCAGCAGTACGCGTGGCGCGATACGGTCTGCCACTTCACGGGCGATGTGCAGTTGGTGGGCAATAGGTTGCGCACGCACGCCACCCAGGCCCCACAGCGACGATTGCAGCTGCCGGCTGGTGTGTTCAAGGGTGTGGTAGCGCAGCGAGAACCAGGACAGCGGGTCGATTTGCCCGGCGAACAGACGATCGCTGGCCAGACGGAACTGGATAAAGTTCGACAGCTGGGTTTCGGGCAGGGTGACGGTTTCGTTTCGCTCGTTGAGGCCGTGGTAGACCAGCAGGCCATCCGCGTCATCAACTTCGCGCACGGTCATCTTCCAGCCTTCGAAGTGGATGATGGTGTCACCTGGCGAGAACCGTACACGCGTGAGCGGTGCGTTGCGCAGCGAATATTGGCGGGTTTCGCCAGTGGCCGGATAGAGCACGGTCAGCAAGCGACCGTCCTGTGCCAGAACGGTGCCCAAACCTAGCTCTG
>Ga0302347_1000920_pt1 | contig 39889 bp, 43 predicted proteins | sample PhyWR1_FD_202178 | JGI IMG/M metagenome (GOLD analysis project Ga0302347, IMG submission 202178) | Leaf surface microbial communities from wheat plants in UC Gill Tract Community Farm, Albany, California, United States - DLSL W.R1 (v2)... | ecosystem: Host-associated > Plants > Phyllosphere >... | reverse complement strand
GATCAAAAGCACTTTTCTTTTCATAGTTGACTGTCGATGACTGGACAATAGCTTGTTTGGAACGTGAAAACTGCAGCCCGGCTTGAACGGAAATCCTTTTTTTGCTGCCGGAAAAGCGAAGGCAAAAAAGATTGGGAGTGGAAGACGGAAATAGCTGCCCTAATATTCAGCAAAAGTAAAATTTTAATCTCAATCGGGAAAATAAAAAATGCCCGTCACAAAGACAGGCATTTATTTTATAAAAAGCGAAATTATTTCACTAAAAGTATACTTGCAATCTGGTTGGCAAGTTCTGTCCCTATTCTGTCCTGTGCTTCTTCCGTGGCAGCACCTGTATGAGGTGTAAGGGAGATTTTGGGATGTGTGAGGATCTGATCAGACGGTGTAGGTTCGTTTTCGAAAACATCCAGACCTGCGAACGCCAATTTACCGCTGTCTAGCGCTTCTATCAAAGCATTCTCGTCTATCACACCGCCTCTTGCACAGTTGACGATGGCTGCGCCGGGTTTCATCTTGTCCAGTTCTGCTTTCCCGATGATTGGGCCGTTTTGAGCGGGAACGTGAAGCGTGATAAAGTCTGAGTGCTGAATGAGCTGCTCCAAGGGTTCTGTTTCTATCTCCACATTGATATATTGGCTGTTGTAGAAATCTACGCGTACGCTGGCTTTCCCGATTCTGGTATCGGAAGCAATTACTTTCATACCCAGGCCAAGCGCAATTCTGGCGACCTCCTGCCCTATTCTTCCGATGCCGACGATGCCGATCGTTTTACCTCTCAGCTCTATTCCGGCTTCATATTTTTTCTTCAGTTTTGCGAACTCGGTGTTGCCTTTTACGGGCATTTGTCTGTTGGCATCCTGCAGGAATCGGCAACCTGAAAAAAGGTGTGCAAAAACGAGTTCTGCCACAGATTCCGACGATGCAGCCGGTGTATTGATGACGTGTTTTCCTTTTTCTCTGGCGTAGGCCACTTCTATATTATCCATCCCTACACCGCCGCGGCCGATGATTTCCATCGTAGGGCAGCTGTCGATCATTTCTTTGGTCACTTTGGTTGCACTTCTTACCAGGAGAACTGTGACCTGGTTTGCATTAATATAAGTGATCAGATCCTCCTGAGCCACTTTGTCTGTGATCACCTGGAAGCCGTTATTTCTTAGAGCATCTACTCCGGACTGTGTAAGTCCGTCATTTGCAAGTACTTTCATTCTGTATAATTGATAGTTGATAAATGATGAATGATAATTGATGAGTGATAAAACAACCTGAATACAATCATTTATCACTCATCAATTATCATTTATATAATTAGTCGCGGAACACTTCTATGGTGACTTGTTTTTCTACCATATCTGTGAATTTGCCTTTGTATCTTGTTGCTTTTACGAGATGGTTATCGATCCAGTGGTAATTTCCGCCTCTTGGTTTTCCCAACAGGACACTGTGGTATTTGAAGCCGTGTTTGTTGAGCCAGGTTTCCGTGATCTCTCTCAGATCCTCTGTTCTGGAGGTGAAAAAGCAGATCTGATGACCTTCGTCGTACCATTTGTTCACAGTTTCCAGTGCGTCTGGAAAAGGCTCGCAGGTGACCATTCTTTCGGGCTCTTCATTGGGAACATCTTCTGTAATGGTTCCGTCGATATCGATGAGATAATTCTTGATATCGCCTTTCAGCATTGGGCTCAGATGTTCTACGTATTCTAGTTCCATAATGTGTGTAAAATTGAAGTGGCAAAATTAGGCTTTTCTCTGTAGAGTAACAAACTATTATGAAATGCTTAACAGAATCTTCATTTTATAGAATATTTTTACGAAAAATTTACTTTTAGTGTTAACGAAAACAGAGGGTGAGGTAATATTTTTCTTAATTGATTTAAAAAATGATGCAGTTGCGAAATTATCTAATTGAAATTATCTACTTCATAGTATCACTTCCTGAGAGTTTTGTAAAAACCTGAACCGTGGCGAAACCGCAGCCCGACTTGAACGGAGCTCATTTTTTGGCTCGGGGAAATGCGCGGGCAAAAATAGCGGGAGTGGAAGGCGGATAAAGCTGCCCAAATGATTCAATCTCGTTTTTAATGCGCTCACCGTCATCAAAATACCAAAGATGTTTTTATATTTGAGGAAGAATAAAAAACTATGGAAAAGAAACTCAAACTTTGGGACGCTGTGATGATCGTGATGGGATCTATGATCGGGAGCGGAATTTTTATCGTGAGTGCAGATATTATGCGAAACCTGGGCTCCGGCTACTGGCTGATTGTAGTGTGGGTGATAACGACGGTGATGACTGTGGCAGCGGCAATCAGCTACGGCGAACTCTCGGCGATGTTCCCAAAAGCGGGCGGACAATATACTTATATTACAGAAATCTTTGGTAAGCCGATGGGATTTCTCTACGGCTGGGGAATGTTTACAGTCATCCAAACCGGAACGATTGCAGCGGTGGCTGTGGCTTTCGGGAAATTTACGGCGTATCTTGTTCCAAGCCTTAATGACGCTGCACCGATATTCCAGAGCGGCGAATTTAAAATCACGTGGATTCAGATTTTGGCGATTGTCGTAATCCTGTTCCTGACTTTTGTGAATACTAAAGGCGTACAGTTTGGGAAAATACTGCAGAATGTGTTTACTTCTTCAAAAATAGTCGCGCTTTTGGGATTGATTATTTTAGGTTTTATTCTGATAGATAAATCGAACTGGAGTTCCAATATGAGTTTCGGCTGGGATGCGTTTCAAAACCTGAAAAATACTGAATGGACGGGCATTTCCGGTGCCACAATTCTCGGCGGAATTGCTGCTGCGATGGTTGGCTCGGTCTTCAGTTCTGTGGCTTGGGAAAATGTGACCTTTATCTCGGGCGAAATAGAAAATCCTAAAAAGAACGTGGTGAAAGCTATGATATTGGGGACTTCTGCTGTAATGGCACTTTATCTTCTGGTGAATTTTGTTTATCTGAATGCGCTGGACAGAGATTCTATTGCGTTTGCAGCAAATGACAGGGTTGCGGTTTCTGCCGCCGAGCAAATGTTTGGAAATGCGGGCACGGTAATCATTGCGATTCTTGTGATGATCTCGACTTTCGGCTGTGTAAACGGCATCGTTCTAGCCGGCGCGAGGGTTTTCCAGACGATGGCAAAAGATGGGTTGTTTTTGAAATCTGCAGTCGAGAACAACAAAAACGGCGTTCCGGAGAAATCGTTGTGGATGCAGGGTTTCTGGGCGAGTCTTCTCTGCCTGAGCGGCCAGTACGGTGATCTTCTGGATATGATTTCTTTTGTAATTGTTCTTTTCTATATGATTACCGTTTTTGGTGTGATCTACCTCAGAATCAAAAAACCGGAGCTGGAAAGAGGTTACAAAACTTTTCTTTATCCGTTCACACCGATTCTTTATCTGGTCATTGGAACAGGATTCTGTATTCTGCTTTTCATCTACAAGCCTCAATATACGTGGCCTGGATTGGGATTGATCTTGCTTGGGTTGCCGGTTTATTTTTTTATTAATAAGAAAAATACTGTTTCTGAAACGAAGATTAATCACCAAGAATAATATAAGAATGCTCAACCTAATCTTCTCCAAACTAATCTCAAAGTTTTCCAACGACGAAGATCTGAAAGCTGATTATTGGCAAGAAATTGAAAAAACTACTCCCAGAAAAGCAGAAAATATCACAACCTGCTTCATCTTGAGAATATGATTTTGGAATTGGAACCTGTCAAAGATCAGATTTTGGATTATGAGGCTTTGCTTTTTTCGGTGTTTTATCACGACATCATTTATAAATCTACGTCTAAAGATAACGAAGAAAAAAGCGCGGAAATCGCAAAGAGTCGCTTAGAAAAAATCAATATTTCAAACGAAAAAACAACCAAAATCTACAATCAAATTCTCGCTACAAAATCTCATCAAAGAAGTAAAGATTCTGACACCAACTTTCTGCTGGACGCGGATTTGGCAATTCTGGGCAAAGACTGGAAAATCTACGAGCAATACACGCAGCAGATCCGAAAAGAATATTCAATTTATCCCGATTTCCTTTATAATCCGGGGCGGAAAAAAGTTCTGATTCATTTACTGGAGTTTGATGAAATTTTCAAAACAGATTATTTCAAGGAAAAGTATGAAAAGATCGCCAGAGAAAATATAGAGCGTGAAATTCAGCTACTGTAATTCAGTAATTATTCTTTCTTCTCTTTTTCCATCAGATCTTTCAACATTCTTGTCAGTCTCTGGAAGGTGAAAGAGCTGGTCAGTAAAATCAGTCCTAAAAGTATAAATGCGATGATTCTTGAAATGTTATCCATCTTCCAGACGTCATAAGTGTAAAGTTTTACGATCATCAGTCCTATCAAAACAAATCCACATTTTGTGAGCTCGGCCAGATTTTTCCTGATTCCCAAATAGATAATTGTCGCAGCCAAAATTGTCCAAATAATTGGCAGATAGAAAATTACAAATCGTTCTTTCAAATTGGCAATGTCTTCCAGCTTTTCAACCCAACTGAAAAGATACAGATTACAAATCTCACAACAAATTACAAAGATTAAAACGAAAGTCAGAAATCTGATATTAAAATCTCGATTAATAAAATCCTGATCTTTTAATTGTTTTAAAATCAGATAAATAAACGGAATCAAATACAACAAATAGAAACCGTAAAAACTAATCGATTTAGCAAATATTAAAACTGAAGATATAATTGACGAATATCCTGCAATCGCTATGAATAATAAGAAAATCAGATAAATTAATCGTTTTTTATATTTCGAATTTAATTTTAAAACATCTTGAATAATCAAAACAGAAAATCCATAATAAATGCTGTAAACTAACAAAATAACTGTGACTTTAGAACTGCCAAGATCCTGAATAATATAATAGATTTCTAACAGAAAAGTAAAATAAAACAGTCCGAAAGCCGCTAAATTAAGAAGCTGAAAAGTCTCCGGATTGGATTCTTTGATCTCATCTTTCTTCAAACATTTAATCAAAAATAAATTGAAAAGCACCGAAAAATCTACAAGTAAAGTGGTCAGAAAAACTTTATTAAAGATTATTTTCAAACCTTGATCTTCAAAATAATGATTCCAAGAAATCATTTGAGCCATCATCAATAACGAAAAAAGAAGTCCGAAAAACCGTTTGAAAATCTGTTGTCCTGTTTTAACCCAAAGGAAAAACAACATGCAACTTTCTACCGCCCAAAGACTTGTAATGATAAAACTGTCAAAGTAAACCGCCACTGAAAAAGTGAGTAAACTGATCACCAAACCTGCAAAAACTGAATATCCAATACCGGAATTCTTTGCCTTCAACTCTCTGATCAGAAGTGAAAAATTGACCAGAGCCAGCGAAACCGGAATCAGAATAATTGGTCCGTAACCAAGTGTTTTGAAAACATAGAGAAGTCCGCCCAACGTAGATAAATTCACCAAAACAAGCATCAAAATGTCAAATCTTTCAAGCTTTTTTCGGCGGAAATAATCCAACAATGCCACTGCTGAAAAAATAAAATAATAGATATAGAAATATAATACACTTGCCATCTGCGGCTCGGAAATGATCCAGTAAAAGAAGTAAGCTGATGTCAGCACAAAGTTGAGCCAGCCTAGGTTTTTCCAATGTTTCAGTGCAATCACAGCCAGCATCCCAAAGTTGAGCAAAGAGAGATATCCGAAGAGAAATGGATAGTTACTCTGTCCCGTGCTGATCATCAGCGGTGCAGAAAAGCCTCCGATCATCGAGATCATAATGAGAGATTCGCTGTCATAAAAATAAGCAAGAGCCACGGCCAAAATGGTGATAAGCACCAACATTGCAAATGCTAAATTCTGAGAAAACAAATGGTATTCCCGAAACGCCATCGTGATCGTAAAATAAAGAATTGCAATGCCGCCGCCAGTAAGAATATAAGAGAAAATTTTGTAATTTTTCTTCAGAAAAAATCCTGTGCCGGCAATTCCCAATCCTGCGAAAATGCCGATCAGCACACGAGACGTCTCGCCTATCCAATCCTTATCGATCGCATACTTTACAAAATAGCCGATGCCCAGAACCAAGGTGATGATCCCAAGAATACTGAGTGCATTCTGTTTCAGAAAATGAGTAAGCTGCTCCTGCCATTCCGGTTTTTCCTTCGGAATTTTTTCAGAAATGATGTTTGGCGATGGACTTGCATTTTCAAACCTGACTTCTGAAAAGGTGTCTTTTTCCTCATTTAAGAGTTCAGTTTGTGATTTTCTTTCAGGAGTTTTATCATTGCTGGTCTGCTTCAGATCAAAGACTTCTTTTTCCAGATTTTTGATTCTGCCAAGAAGATTTTGATAGACGAAATATCCAATGATGAGAAGTGCAAAGAATAATGCTGTGGTCATTCAGGTTTTTGTTTTTATAAAGATATTGTTTTATCTCTACAAAAACTGATCCTAGGATTTTAAAAGATATTCCTTGTAATTCCCCAGAACCTTCACCTCTGCACCAATTGCGCGCAACTCGTCCACAGAATTGATATAAAGTACGTCATCCCAGCCACCAACAACGGTCACGAAGAAGAAATAATTGCCCAATCTGGTTTTCAAAGTTCGGGATTCTATTTTGCTGAGGTTCATATTTCGCCACGCAAAAACCGACAAAACCTGGTGCAAACCGCCGGCGTGATCCTGCGGAAGTGTGATGAGCATTGCTGTTTTCTTGCCTATATTGTCCAGATGATTTTCGTAAGAATTCTCGGTTTTGGAAATGATGATGAATCTAGTGTGATTCTCCTCAACGTCGTGGATGTTTTCATTAAGGATCTTCAAACCGTATAATTCTGCTGCAAATTTATTCGCAACAGCCGCAATTTTCCTCTCCGGATTTTCGGAAACCCGTTTCGCCGCCGCTGCTGTAGAGGCAAAATCCTGCTTTGGAACGTCGGGATAATTTTTATTAAGAAAATGAAAACTTTGCGCTAAAGCCTGCGGATGAGAGTAAATCTTCTCAATAGAATCTTGATTTTCCTGACCCGGATGAATCATCAAATGATGTGCAATCGGCATTACCGCTTCAGCTTCAATCTTGATTTCCGGCGTCTGATAAAGGTAATCCAAAGTCATTGAAACTGTTCCTTCAATAGAGTTTTCCAGAGGAACCACGGCTTTGTCCACTTCGTTGTTTTGAACTGCTAGGAAACAATCCAGAATATTGGTTTTCGGGATCAGTTCGTCATTGGGAAATAACTGCGTTGCGGTCAACTGTGTAAAGGAAGCTTCGGGTCCTAGGAATGCGATTTTCATTTGGCGAAATTAAAGAATTTTTGCGCCATATTGCAGATTAAACAAAGGCAAATTATATAAAGAGACTTAATAAATGCACCACATAGACACATAGAAAACTTAAGCATCACCTGGAAACGAAGGTCACATAGAATTATACACAAACTGTTTCGCCTTTAACTTTTATTAAAAAACAGATGTTTATTTGGATAAATTAATCAACTTTCTTCTTAGAAAAATCGAAATTGAAATTGGCGCTTACAATAAAGCCATTATTTTTCTGAAATACGTTTTTTCCCTCAATCTCTCTTCCCAATTGCACCGTCTGATTCAGATATCCGCCTTCTACCCTTACCATATCATTGAATTTGTAACCCAGCAAAATACCAATTCTGTTTTGGTCAAAGATATTTTCGCCAACGTTCTTTCCAAATCCTATCATTATCTCATCATAAACAGCAGCATACGGCGTTCTGTCACCAATCGAATTTCCCTTCAACGGCATCTGCAGACGAATCATATACCGAGCGCGGTTCATAAATGGGAATTGGTCTTCGGAAGTCAAATTCGGGTCAGAATACCGTCCAACCCAACGCTGTTCCAGCATAAAACGGTGCGACAAATCGATTTTGCCAATCTTGTCTGTCACGGTGGCCATTTCATAAATCCTGTGTTCTGTAAAATCTTTTCCCATTCCGTTGATGGGAATCTCACCATAAGGAAAAGTCTCTGCCCAAGCGTAACCGACGCGTAACTGTAAATTGGGATTTGCCTGATAGTTGATTCCCAATCGCAAAAGACTTTGTTGCCAAGTTGTGACATAATCGTTCCTTCTCCACTGGTATTCTGTATGGATGGAAAATTTGGAATCCCACTTAAAAGTCCCGTTGTATGCGTACCAGCCGATATTGTTGTGATCGCTGATTCGGTTTTGAGCAGAAAGAGGAGATGAAATTAAAATGATGACAGCTGTGCTGATAAATAATTTTGCCCTGTTGAAAAACATATTTTTGAAATATCGATTTAGGCAAAAATAGAGATTCAGAAAAGGAAAAACAAACCTATTCAGTTTTTATATTTAGAACTGGTGCAGTAAAGTTGTTCGTTTTTTTGTCAGGATTAATGACACTAGAAGTTTTCAGAAGATCTTCGGCAATCAAAATATTTTCGTCATGAACTTCGATATCATTAAGGAAAACCAAAGAAGTGGAAGGTAATTTGAATCTTTTTTTAGCATCAGAAATCGTCAAACTTTCAATCGCCATCTTTTCTTTAAGCGTGATATTAATTAATCCGTTTTTTATCAGATCATCAAATTTCGCAGTTTCTGTCGAAGGTGTTTTGTAAACCTGAACCTGTTGGATTTTATTCGGATCCAAACTATTCAGTGTCAGATTTCCCATCACCACATTTTGCACAATGACTATAGGTTTTGGAGCGGTTGTCTGCGCTGAATTTAAAATATAAGCGAAGGAAAGTATAAAGCTAAAAATTATCTTTTTCATTTTTATTAAATTTAATTTTCAAGATACAACATTTTAATTAGCATCGCCTTTTTCGATACCTTCTTCTATTTTTCCTGCTACTTCCTGTTCCTCTTCGTGTGATATATCGAACTGATCTTCAGTATCTTCGCTGCGAATTACCAAAGAAATCCAGATTGGAAAATGATCGGAATCTACGGTTTTCAGCACTTTCATATCCACCAACCGAAAATGCGGACTCACAAAAAAGTGATCCAAAGGCCAACGTAAAAACCAATATTTTGCGTGAAAGGTATTGAACATTCCCCGTCCGCGCCGTGGATCCAGCATTCCACTGGATTTCAGGAATAATTTCGTCGTTTGCGACCACGCAACGTCGTTCAGATCTCCAAAAACAATGGCGGGTTTTCCGTATTCTTCGGCTTTCTCGCCCACCATCAGAATCTCGGCATCGCGCTCTGTACTTTCTGGATTTTCCTGAGGAACGGGCGGCGTAGGGTGAATTCCAAACAGGCGAACCACCTTATTATTGTACTCCAAATCTGCAACAATGGACGGAATATCGTCATCGATCAAATAATTGACTTCGTAATTTTTAACCGGAAAATGACTGTAAAAAAGCAGGCCGTAAGTGTTGGCAAGCGGAACTTCGATTTTATATTGATAATCCTTCGTTACGGGTTCCAGCGCTTTTTTCCAATCTTCATCTGTTTCAAGAAAGAATAAAACAGAAGGATCTTTTTCTTTGATCAGATCAATCAGTTTCTGGTAATTCCGGTTGTGCTGATAAACATTGCATACCAAAAGATCCAAGGTTTTTTCGTCTGGATCAGGCTGGGTTTTATCAATCATCGTCTTTCCAAATCTAGTGTAAGGGATAATGATATAAAACAGATAAACTGCCATTGCAACCTGAACAGCCAATAAAATCTGGTCATAAACGGATGGCTCTCCCACTGCAAAATACCAGACTGCAATAAGCACCAAAAGAATGATCAACTTCTGAAACCGTGGATAGTCGAAGATCCTGAAAGTCCAGAAATTGCTTTTAACAGACGGAATAAGTACCGACAAAATCGCTAAAATGGAAAGAATCCAATACAAACAACAGGTGTAACTTTCCATAGAAATTTTAAGCCTTAATAGTTTTTCCTAAAATAATTAAACTTCTTTTTTCGCCGTCCAGTTCAGCGATATTTTTGAGATTGGCCCACAGTTCAAAACCGAATTTTTCAAATAAAGTCAAACTCGGCAGGTTGTGAGCGAAGATAAACGCGAGTAGATTTTCGATTCCAAGATCTGGACATCTTTCGATTGACGATTCCAAAATCTGTCTTCCAAAACCCTTACCACGGAATTCTTCATCAATATAAATACTGATTTCAGCCGTTTTCTGATAAGCCGGACGGCCATAGAAATCCTGAAAACTCACCCAGCCAATCGTATTTTCCTGCTCATCCTGAACCATCCAAAGGGGACGTGTTTCAGAATTGTGTTCACGAAACCAATCCAGTTTACTTGCAACAGAAACCGGTTCCAGATCGGCAGTTACCAATCGCGACGCCACCGTAGAATTATAAATCTCTACGATCTTTGGCAGATCTTCTAAAGTGGCATCCCGAAAAGTCATATTTTTATTATAATTGATGAATGATAATTGATTTACAATTTTATTCAATTATCATCTATCATTAATCTTTTATTGAATTAAACGCTTGTTCCAAATCAGCAATCAGATCCTCTGCATCTTCGATTCCGACGCTTAGCCTTACCAAGTCATCAGTGATTCCGAGAACTGCTCTTTTCTCTTCCGGAATCGATGCGTGGGTCATCAAAGCCGGAAGGTTGGCCAACGATTCTACGCCACCCAAAGATTCTGCCAAAGTGAAAACTTTGATATTTTCCAGGAATTTAACTGCATCTTCTTCCTTCCCGGATTTGAAAGTAAAAGAAACCATTCCTCCAAATTCAGTCATTTGACGCGTTGCCAAGTCATATTGTGGATGCGAGGATAATCCCGGATAGAAAATTTTATCGACCAAAGAATGCGTTTCCAAATATTTTGCAACCTCAAAACCATTGTCAGAATGTCTTTGCATCCTGAGTGCCAGAGTTTTGATACCTCTCAAGACCAAATAAGAATCGTGAGGCCCCAAAATTCCGCCGCTTGCGAACTGGATAAAATGTAATTTCTCGCCCAAATCTGCATCTTTTGCGATCAAAGCGCCGGCAATCACATCGGAATGACCACCCAAATATTTCGTCGCAGAATGCATGACAATATCAGCGCCCAAATCCAAGGGTTTTTGAATATAAGGTGTTGCAAATGTGTTATCTACAGCTACCAGAATATCTTTACCTTTTACCGTATCGGCCACCATTTTGATATCCACCAGTTTCATTAACGGATTTGTGGGTGTTTCCAGCCAAATCAATTTGGTTTTGTCTGTGATTACTTCTTCCAACTGTTCTACATTATCAAAACCGATAAACGTAAATTTCAGCTGGTATTTCTCGAACAATCTGGTGAACATTCTATAAGATCCGCCGTAAAGATCGTCTACCGCAATGACTTCATCGCCTGGATTTAGCAACTTCAAAACACAGTCGATCGCAGCCAGACCGGATCCGAAAGCCAGACCTCTTGCACCATTTTCGATGCTTGCCAAGGAATCTTCCAAGGCTTGTCTTGTTGGGTTTGCACCTCTTGAATATTCGTAGCCGGAGATCAATTGTCCCGGACTTTTCTGTGCGAATGTTGATGTTAAAAATACAGGAACGTTGACTGCGCCGGTTGCCGGCTCGTGCTGTTGTCCTCCGTGAATAACTTTTGTGTTGAATTTCATATTAACTTGCTTTTTGCAAATGGCATTTGGCTAAGAGCTTTTGCCATTCGCAGATTTTTATTTTATTGATAGGTTAATAGCCAATTGCAATAAGCCATGAGCCAATCGCCAACTACATCTTTATTGCCGACTTCACTGCGAAATCTTCTGCCACTTCTTCCAGCCATTGGGAAACGTCTTCCTCGCCGGTGGCACGCAGATAAGTCTGTCCCAAAGAAACGATAATCTGATGATAAAAACGCTTCATATGATCTACAGGCATATCTTTGGTCCAAAGATCGATTCTTAGAGCTTCCATTGCTTTTTCGTCCCAGACTGAAACCATTATTGCTTTAGTTTCCTGATGTTGAATACCGCCGTCTTCTGCATTCCAGGTCATTTTTTCCGGAACGTGATTCTCGTCCAGTTCTACATCTATGGTGATTTTTGTTTTACGCATTGTTATATTGATTAATTTTAATACTTATTTTACTGCAAAATTTTAACGCAAAGTCCGCAAAGATTTTTTTTAATTAGTTGAAAATATTTTAAAGGTTCGCAAAGACGCTTTCGCTCAGCTAGGAGTATTCCATTCTTCAATTTACAAACCCTTACACTCCCCAACTCTACTTCGGTCTGTAATCCGATCCGTTAAAGATTTCAGTAGCATTCTTTTTCAAAAATACAGCCAACTTTTCTTCAGGATGTGCTTTCAGATAATGTCTGCAAATCTGCCAGCCTGTCCAGATCGCAATCTGCGGCGAACTTTCCCGGTCCACTTCGGTGTAAAATTTTGAGAACGGTCCGGGCGTGATAAAGCGCTCGGAAAGATCTGCATCTGCACTGAAAAGCAAATCATTCTCCACAAAATAATTCCAGATATTAGCTTCATTTGCAGTCGCCCATTCGTATTGTTCCTTGGAATAATTTATCTTGAGATAATCAGGAACATTCGGTAAAAATGCGTCCTGCAGGATTTGAATTTTCCCCTGATAAACCATTTGGTCTAAAAACTTCTGCTGACTGGTCTCAACAGGAACCAGTCTTGCTGCGAAAAAAGCGGAGATTTTCGGAACTAAATTTTCCGGATTCATCGCCTTTTGAAAATAAAGATCCAGGCTTTTGTAATTTTTGTTGCCATCGCCCATAAATCCGGTGATATCTACAAAAAGCATATTTTCATCTTCTCTGATGAAGATAGGATCTGTCACATTTTGCGGATCAACTACCGACGAATAGAGATAAATGTGCGGCGGCTGAAACTTTGGGAAATAATTTTTGATGTGCGAAAAAAGAGCCATCAAATCTTTGTCAAGTTTTGCTTTGTTGATTTTGGAAACCGCTTCCTTGTAGATTCGCAGTTCCGTGCTGTCTTTTCGTCTTTCGCCATAATCCTCATCGGGAACAGAGCCCTGAAACCAAGGATATTTCTTTTTGAAGTCCTCCAGGCTGACCTTAGAATCATAAAATTCTCCTGACAGATCTGTGACCTGTACTTTTTTGACAGGATTTTTGATTTCGACATTCCATCTGTTGTCGTTTTCCTTTTTACAAGCCGATAAACTGAAAACAATTATAGCCGAAAAAGAGATAAATCGGAAAAACTTCATTATTTTTACATTAAGATTTTCGAAAAGCAAAAATACGATTTAATAGATGAAGCTCCCAATAATTACGGAAAGATTAATTTTAAGAAAATTGACCAGAGACGATGTTGATAACATCTTTCTCCTGGACAGCAATCCCGACGTGATGAAGTATGTAGGCGTGCCAGCCGTTTCCAACAAAGCAGAATCCGAAAAAATGATCGAAAACATCCTCAATCAGTACCAAAAAAACGGAACTGGAAGACTTGCTGTTATCGAAAAAGAAAGCAATCAATTTATAGGCTGGAGCGGTATCAAACTTCTAACCGACGAAGTCAACGGCTTCAAAAATGTTTACGAATTGGGTTATAGATTTCTTCCCGAATTCTGGGGAAAAGGCTATGCTACAGAATCTGCAAAAGCGTCGCTGGATCTGGGATTTCATCAACTCAATGCTGATAAAATCTACGCTTATGCTGATGTCGAAAACCAGTCGTCAAATCATATTCTTACCAAAATAGGCTTTGAGAATAAAGGTAGCTTTTTGGATAAAGATGATCTCTGCAATTGGTTTGAATTAAAAAAATCAAATTATGAAAGCTGACCATTTCTTATTTATCTTGTTTTTGCCACTGATTCTGCTTTCTGCTTCCACATGTTCGCAGACTCAAACTAAGGATAATGCAGTCTTGAACAAAACTTTCAAAACTGTTGTGGGAAGTGTGTGCATGGAAACTGATAAGCCAATGCCTTGCGCAGGATATACTGTTTATTTGGAATTGAGCTTTAAGGATGATTTTGTCCTAGTCAACGAAAAGGGTGAAAATGATTGTGGAACGGTCTCTGAAGACAAGTACAAAACAAATTACAGCATAAAAGGAAATATAGTAAAAGTGGACAAGCTGACCCGATATGGCGAGCCATTGAAAATCGACCAGCTTTTATTCGCCAAAAACAGCTTGGTCGGAAAAATAACCGGCACAGACGGAAGCGAAACCAAATATATTTTTGAAGAAATTAAAACAAAATAAATACAATGCAGACACAAAAAGTAATAGATCATATCGTCAACTGGCTAAAAGATTACGCAACAAAAGCAAACTCGAAAGGCTTTGTAGTAGGCGTCTCGGGCGGAATAGACTCTGCCGTAGTTTCAGTTTTGGCAGCAAAAACGGGATTACCAACTTTAGTTCTGGAAATGCCTATCCGTCAAAAAGCAGATCAGGTAGACAGAGCTCAGGATCATATCGATTTTCTTAAGGCTAATTATCCTAATGTTGAAGGTTTCCGCGTAGACCTGACGCCAACTTTTGAAAGTTTTGAAAAAACCACCGAAGATTATAAAAACGACGCACCGGCAAAGAATCTGGCAGAAGCCAATACAAGATCCAGACTGAGAATGGTGACGCTTTATTACTATGGTCAGATCAACGGTTATCTGGTAACAGGAACAGGAAACAAGGTGGAGGATTTCGGTGTTGGATTTTTCACCAAATATGGTGATGGCGGCGTAGACATCTCTCCTATTGCTGACCTCTACAAAACACAGATCTATGAAGTGGCCAAAGAATTGGGAATTCTGGAAAGTATTCAGATTGCCAAACCTACAGACGGACTTTGGGAAGTGGAAAGGACTGATGAAGACCAGATTGGTGCTACATATCCCGAGCTGGAATGGGCCATGGAACAACAATTAGCAGGAAAATCTGAGTCCGATTTTGAAGGAAGACAAAAAGAAGTGATGGCAATCTACCTGCGGTTTAACAAAGCAACGCATCATAAGATGAATCCGATCCCTGTTTGTGAGATTCCGACAGAATTAAAATAAGTCCGGTCCGAATTAAATTAAAAATTATGAAAAATAAATTGATACTTTCTGTTTTTAGCTGTTTTGTTTTCGCAACTTCAGTTTATTCTCAGGAAACAAAAACAGAAGAAGCAATCGCCGCTCCTGTAGAATTGGTCGACCGACTCAATATTCCGGGGCCGTTAACCTTCAATGAGAACGAATTCCTTCTGGCTTTAAGCAAACAAAACTCGGCTACCTGGGCACAACAGCAATATATTATGCGGGATGACGTCCTCAATAATTACAGAGAACTGATCAACATCTCCTACTTTGACAAAGAAATTGATATGGAAACTGCAATCAAACAGAAAGTGGAATTTGTTGATAAAAGAAGATCCAAAGACAAATATTCTTTTGTGAATGTAACAGAAAGTCCGGATGGAAAAGAAATCATCGTGGATTATCTGACCACCGAAACGCCAAACGAAGGCGAGCCTTATGCAGAATATAATCTGGACAGGTTTAAGCATTTTGATATCAATGGGAAAAAGTCCTTCATCATTTTTTCTTATTCCAAACGACTGGTCGGCGATTTGAAATACGCCGCAAAATCCCTATCAAAGGAAAGAAACAAACTGCTGGAAACCGCGATCACTACAACCATCCCGCCGGTGACTTACAAGCCAACGGAAGTTGAAAAGAAAAAGAAATAATTGACACCATAGAAATCAGCGTTGATGAATGACGAATTTTACATCAGGCGATGTATAGAATTGGCCAAAAAAGCCCTTGGCAAAACTTATCCGAATCCTTTGGTCGGATCCGTGATTGTTCATAACCATAAAATCATTGGCGAAGGTTTTCATAAAAAAGCAGGCGAACCGCATGCAGAGATTAATGCCATTAATTCTGTTAAAAATGAGGAAAAACATTTAATTCCGGAGTCAACTATCTATGTTTCTCTGGAGCCTTGCGCCCATTTTGGGAAAACGCCGCCCTGTGCATTGAAAATCGTTGAGCTTGGTTTCAAAAAAGTGGTGATTGGCGCGATGGACAGCCACGACAAGGTAAACGGAAAAGGTAAAAAAATAATTACCGATGCAGGAATAGAAGCCGTTTCCGGGATTCTGGAAAATGAGTGTCGAAAACTCAATAAGCGTTTTTTCACCTATCACGAGAAAAAACGGCCATTCGTTATTCTGAAATGGGCTGAGTCTGCGGATGGCTTTATGGATCAGAATTTCCAGCCGACGCAGATCAGCAATTCCCTCTCCAAGCAGTTGGTGCACCAGATGAGAAGTGAAGAACATGCAATTTTGGTGGGCAAAAACACTGCAGTTCACGATAATCCAAGCCTGACCGTGCGGGAAGTTGAAGGCCGCAATCCAATCAGGATTTTGATTGATTTTAATCTTGATGTGCCAAATACTTTTAACATCTATAATGACGAGGCAGAGACAATCATTTTCAACTCAATCAAGGAACTGCAGGATAAGCATCTGAAATTCATTAAAATAGAAAAGGAAAATTCGGTCAGGAAGATCTTGGAAAAGCTTTATGAATTGCAGATCCAATCTGTAATTATCGAAGGCGGGAGATTTACGCTGCAGCAATTCATCGATCAAAACATTTGGGACGAAGCCGTGATCTTCAAAAATCAAAATCTATATCTCGACAATGGAACCAAAGCGCCAAGCTTCCCTTTAAATACTGAAAAAAAGGAAAATATCAGAGATTGCGAAGTCCTGTTTTTCAGGAATCAAAGTCTTGATTAATATCAGAATTATAAAAATCAACGCTCGAAAAAAATTCCGTAAATTCGCATCCTTAATATTGCTTTCAACTGCTGAAACCAATAAAAATTATTTATGAAAAATCTGAGCGCTTCTACAAAAGGTCTGCTTTTTTCGCTACTGGCAATGGGACTTGCTTTCGCCATTTACTTTTTGTTTTTAGCAAAAAGGAATTACTATCTGGTAGATAATCCTACGCCGGAAACTTTTTATTTTAAAATCAACAACGGTTCGCAGAATATCCTTTCTGCAGGTCAATATCTGAAAGTTGACCTTAATAAAGGAAAAAATAATATTCAGGTTTTTGGTCAGAACAAGAAAATGATTTATGATTCTGCCTTCACGGTCAGCAAAGTCCGTGGCCTTCTGAATATTGCGAACAAAGATTATTACGTCAACAATCAGTATTATGGTTACGGCCTCAATAAAGATTCATTGATTGCTGCAAAACCAGGCATAGAGATCGATAAGAAGCACTATCTGGGCGATGTGAAGAAAATCAACAAGCTTTACACGGAAGATTTCTACTTCAATCTGGATGAGGAATATGATCCGGTTGTTAAAAATGTGGCTAAAGTGGAAAGCCGCGCCAAGATTTTCAGAAAACAGGATTTCATCAATTATTACAACCACTATTATCAGCTTAAATAGATTATTTCTAAAGATTTGTATGATTGTAAATATTTACTAAGAGCAATCATTTATCAACTATCAATTATAAAAATGGAACATAACAACGTAACACCATACAATTCCGAATACAGCAAAAAAAGTCAGGTAGAAGATATGTTTGACAATATTGCACCCAAGTATGATCTTCTGAATCACGTTTTATCAATGAAAATAGATGTGCTCTGGAGAAACAAACTGGTGAAGATGCTGAAAGAAGACAGCCCAAAATTGGTTTTGGATGTGGCTACAGGTACCGGCGATCTTGCCATTACCGTTCAAAAAGGGACCAATGCAGATGTTGTTGGGTTAGATCTTTCTCAGCAAATGCTGAATGTCGGCATTTATAAAATCAGAAAGCAGAATCTGGATGGCAAAATCTCTATGCAGAAGGGCGATGCGGAACAACTTCCATTTGAGGACAATAAATTCGATGGCGTTACCGTTGCATTTGGAGTGAGGAATTTTGAAAATCTGGAGAAAGGATTATCAGAATTGCGAAGAGTTGTGAAAGAGAACAAAAGTATTTATATCTTAGAATTCTCAAAAGTAGAAGGATTTCTGGCGCCGTTTTATATGTTTTATTTCAAAAATATACTGCCTGCAATCGGGCGTCTGGTTTCCAAAGACAACCGTGCTTACACATATCTTCCGGATTCTGTAAATGCTTTTCCTTTTGGAGAAAAAATGAAAACAATTCTGCTGAACACTGGTTTCAGAAAGGTAGAATACACAAAACTGAGTTTAGGAATAGCCACCATTTATAAAGCTACAAAATAGGATGAAGCAGCGACTTATCAAGATTTTATCATTTGCAGTACTACTGAGCAGCAATCTGAATGCCCAGACCTTCAACAATTTTTTCAGAACCAGAGACAGACCGGACAATCTGGAGGACTTTGATCTGAAAAAATTCAGCTATGGATTTTATCTTGCTGCCAACAATTTCGATTACAAAATGGTCCTCAGCCCTGTTTTTGGGATGGATGGCAATCAGAATCTTGTAGAATCCAAAACATCCTACAGTTTCGGAGCAGGACTGATAGGAAAAATGAGACTGAACGAATTCCTGGATTTGAGAATAGAACCGGGTTTGCACTTTGTGCAGCGCGATCTCACCTTCAATACGTTTGATCATAACAGTCAATACGCCGCTGGAACCACCTATAATCTACCTTTTACGCCGATTACAGATCCTAGTGAGGAAATGGTTAAAAAAATCGTAAAATCTACTTATGTAGACGTACCGATTTTATTGGAAATCCACGGCGACAGATGGTACAACTCCCGTCCTTACGCTGCTGCAGGGATCAATTATCTGGTCAACTTACAGTCCAATCAGACTTCTGCGGACGACAATCAGCAGAACATTTTCAGGAGCACGACACACAATTTCGGGTGGAGCGCAGAAATCGGGATTCAGTTATATTTTAGCCGATTTAAACTGACACCTGCGATCCGTGGAACGTTCTTTACCAATAATGAGTTGGTTGCAGACAACCCGGAAACACCGCCATACTGGACTCCTGCCATTTCTACGATGCAGACCAGAGCCTTGATGCTGGTTCTGAAATTTGAATAAAAAATATAAAGAGAGCTTTTTAACAGGCTCTTTTTTTTGCTTTAAATTTTTATAAAAAGTGATCTTATAAACGTTGCGAGCAGTGATTTCAGAATCTTGGTTAAAGTTAAATCATTAACAATCAAAGACAAGCAAGCCCGATTGCACAAAAGCGAGATAAGGTGTTAATTCATCATTAATTTTTCCTATTTTTGTAACAGTTAGAATTTAATTCTGGTTATGTTAGGCGAATTAGAAAACAACTTTTCTGTTTTAGAAAAAAAGATCCTCAATCTTTATAAAAAGTTTAAGAATCTTTCGGAGAAACACGCAGAGACGTCTGAAGAGCTACAAAAATTGAAGGAAGAATACGCAGAGGAAAAACGCAGAAACCAGATCTTAGCAGAAGAAAACAAAGAATTAAAACTTTATTCCGCAATATCCGGAAACGCAGAACACAACCGACTGATGAAGAATCACATCAACAGATTGGTAAAAGAAATAGATATGTGCGTTTCTGAATTACAAAACACCGGCTTATAACTATGGATTTCAGAAGAATAACTATAAATATTGCCGGACGTAACTATCCGCTGAATGTGCCAGCAGCTGAGGAGGAAACTCTTCGGAAAGTCGGCAAGCAGATAGAGACAATGATAAAGGACTTCGAGTCCAGTTTTGACGTGAGAGACAAACAGGATGCTCTGGCCATGTGCGTTTTGAAACTGGGAACCAATGCAGAAGTTTATTCTTTAAATAATGAGAAAAATATTAAAAATACAAACGAGCGCGTGACCAAAATCAACGCACTCCTGGATCAGTTGGAAAAATAAAATTTTTCAGATTTACAAGCTGCCTACAATAGTTCTAACACAAAGAAGTAAACTCAACAATTAAAAATTACCGGACGAAAGTTCATTCAATGGCGTGCTGCCTTGCGCAGATTACAAAGAGTGAAAATCAGTTCAAATCGTGTTTTTATGGAGTTTACTCTATACTTGAACTGTTGTAGGTTTTTTTCATGTACGATGTACAAAGAAATATAGAAAGTAATAAAATTAAAAATCATCAATAAAATAGGACCTGAGAAGTCTTTATAAACTTAAATAAAAACAAAACTCAACATATATATAAATTTATGGACACAATTACCATTATCATCGGTGTCGTTGCACTTATCATCGGAGCTGTTGCAGGACTTTTCTTCGGAAAAAGTTCTTTGAATACAAAAGCACAGTACGTTGTAGAAGATGCTAAAAAAACAGCCGAAAACATTATAGAAAAAGCCAACGTACAGGCAGAAGCCGTGAAAAAGGAAAAAGCGGTACAGGCTAAAGAAAAATTTCTGGAACTGAAAGCGGAGCACGATGCCAACATCAACACCAGAGAGAAAAAAATGCAGGAAGCTGAAAAGCGCACCAAAGACAAAGAAAATAAGCTGAACGACGAGCTCAGCAAAGCCGGAAAACTGGAAAAAGATTTGGAAAGACAAGTTGCAGAATACAACAAAAAGCACGAAATCCTTCAGAAAAAACAACACGATCTTGAGGTAGCAACTGCTCAAAAAGTAGAAATGCTGGAAAAAATATCCAACTACTCTGCAGAAGAAGCTAAAAACGAATTGGTAGAATCTCTGAAAGCAGAAGCTAAAACCAAGGCATCAGCACACGTTCAGAGCATCATGGAAGAGGCTCAGCTGAATGCAAAAAGCGAAGCGAGAAAAATCGTTATCCAGACCATTCAGAGAATTGGTACAGAACAGGCAGTAGAAAATTCAGTTTCAGTATTCAATATAGAATCAGACGAGATCAAAGGTAGAATTATCGGCCGTGAAGGTAGAAATATCCGTGCGCTGGAGGCTGCTACAGGAGTAGAAATTATCGTAGATGATACACCGGAAGCCATCCTGTTATCCTGCTTCGATCCTGTGAGAAGAGAGATCGCAAGACTGTCCCTTCACAGATTGGTGACAGACGGAAGAATCCACCCTGCAAGAATTGAGGAGGTGGTAGAAAAAACCAGAAAACACATTGAAGAAGAGATTATAGAAGTTGGTAAAAGAACGATCATAGATCTTGGCATCCACGGTCTGCATCCGGAATTGGTAAAGATTATCGGTAGAATGAAATTCCGTTCTTCTTATGGTCAAAACCTCTTGCAACACTCCAGAGAGGTGGCAAACATCGCAGCAACAATGGCTGCAGAATTAGGATTAAACGTCAAATTGGCGAAAAGAGCCGGTTTACTGCACGATATCGGAAAAGTTCCTGAGCAGGAATCAGAATTGCCACACGCACTTCTAGGAATGCAATGGGCGGAGAAATATGGCGAAAATGCAGAGGTGATCAACGCCATTGGTGCTCACCACGACGAGATCGAAATGACATCACTCCTATCACCAATCATCCAGGTTGCCGATGCAATCTCAGGAGCAAGACCAGGCGCAAGAAGACAGGTTTTGGAATCTTACATCCAAAGGCTGAAAGATCTTGAAGCAGCTGCTTTGAGTTTTGACGGCGTGTCCAGCGCTTATGCAATCCAGGCTGGAAGAGAGCTTCGAGTAATGGTAGAAAGCGGAAAAGTGAATGACGAAAATGCCCACCAATTGTCTTACGACATTTCGGAAAAGATCCAGAATGAGTTGACTTACCCAGGACAGGTAAGGGTTACTGTAATCAGAGAAACAAGATCTGTCAATATCGCAAGATAGTTTCAGTTTGATATAATAAAGAAAGGCTTCCAAAATTTGGAAGCCTTTCTTTTTGTCATTGACTGAAGAATAAATTTTTAATTTGTGGTCCTACTCCACGCCCACAGAGTCGTCTCCCCGCCCGTCAGCAACGGCATGAATGGTTTTATTGTCGTCTACCACTATTATTTCTGTCTTACCGATCTGCTTAATTTTTTCGAATTTATAATTCTTCTTTTCCAAGGCTTTAATGGTGGTTTCAGGGAAGTTGTTTTCAACTTTCACGGTTTCCGGCAGCCACTGGTGGTGAAATTTCGGTGCGTTGACAGAGAAATTCGCATTTTGCTTAAAATCTATTACGCCGACAATCGCCTGAAAAACTGAGGTCGGAATTGTAGTGCCACCAGGTGTCCCAACGACTATTTTTATTTTGTTGTCTTTTAGGACCAAAGTTGGCGTCATAGAAGACAGCATTCTTTTTCCCGGTTCAATTTTGTTCGCTTCTCCGCCCACTGCGCCAAACATATTTGGGACGCCCGGTTTTATGGAGAAATCGTCCATCTCGTTATTCAGGAAAAATCCTGCTCCGGAAACTACGGTTTTACTACCATAATATCCGTTCAGTGTTGTGGTCACAGAAACCGCATTTCCAAACTTGTCCAGGACAGAAATATGCGTGGTCTGCGTACTTTCTTTAGGATTGGGATTAATTATATTTCCAACGTCTTTGCTTGGCGTGGCCTGTTTTGGATTAAAAGATTTCCAGCGACTTTTCAGATAGTCGTCGGAGATCAGCATCTCAGTTTTATCTTGTATGAAGTCCGGATCGCCCATATATTCAGCTCTGTCGGCAAAAGCTCTTCTCTCCGCTTCTACCATAATCTGAACTGCTTCCGCAGAGTTCTGCTGATATTTGGAGAGATCTTCGAGTGCCGCCATTTTCAGCATTTGTGCAAGCAAAGATCCTCCACTGGACGGCAAGGGCATTGCGACAATTTGATGGCCTTTATAATCAAATACCAAAGGTTTTCTCTCCTTTGTTTTATAATTTTTAAGGTCTTGGGATTGGACGATTCCATTTCCCAGTTTCATTTCGGCAAGAATCAAATCTGCCGTTTTGCCTTGGTAGAATTCCTTCTCACCACCTTTCTGGATTCGTTTTAGCGTCTCTGCCAACTGTTTCTGAATCAATAAATCGCCAATTTTCCAATCCTGATCTTTTACGAAGACTGTTTTGTTTTTGTTGTTTTTGAGGAAAACTGCTTTATGCGTATTCAGTAGTATAGCTTCCGGTTCCGTGATTGCAAACCCTTTTTCGGCAAGATCTATAGCAGGTTCAATTAATTTTGAGAAAGGCAATTTGGCATATTTCAGGGTTTCAAACATTCCGGAAATACTTCCGGGTACGCCAACGGATAATCTGCCGTACTGCGACAGGTCTGTATTGGCATTGCCATTTTTGTCCCAATACATATCAAAAGATGCTTTGGAAGGCGCCGTCTCGCGGTAATCTAAAGCGATTTTTTTTCCTTCAGCCGTGGTAGCAACCAGAAATCCGCCGCCACCAATATTTCCGGCCTGTGGATAAACGACTGCTAAAGCCAGTTGGGTAGCAATCACAGCATCGAAGGCATTGCCGCCCTGCTTGAGCATCTTTGCGCCTGCCTCACTCGCCAGTGGATGTGCGCAGACCACCACGCCTTTATTTTTGACTTTCACTTCTTTGATAATATTGATGTCGGTATATTGTGCAGAAACCGTGATCGATAAAAGAAAACTGGCGTATAATATTTTTTTCATATTTGTTTTTTTCTGGTTAGTTTGATTTGTTCTGATTCCGGACTTTTTTTATTCGATGATGATATTTAATTTATCCAATAATCCGGAGAGATTGTCTTTTGCAAATTTCGTCTTTTTAAGTTGGTTTTTTGCAGGATCAATCGAAAAATGAACTGCATTTCTAAGATCGGCAGAATCCAGAACAGTTCTGTCAAAAACGGCATCTGTCAGATCTGAATGGTCAAAAACTGCCGATGTGAGATTTGCTTCTGTAAAATCAACTTCCCTGAGGCTGCAGTTTTTAAACACTGTTTTTCTGATATCAAGCTGGTAAAATGAAGAATGATCCAGCACGCAGGTATCAAACCTGAATGAGATATTGAAGGAATGCGCCTCATCAAAATTGAGTCCCATCATTTTGCAGTTGTTGAACGCCACATCCCGGAAAGCAGTCTGGCTGATTTTCGCATTGCTGAAGTCGCAATCTGTGAAGTCGCAGTCCGAAAATTTGAAATCTGAGAGATTTTGGTCTGCGAAGCTGCATCCTGTGAAACTACAGTCTTCGTAGTCTGCTATTTCCAGTTTTTTGACATCGTTTTTCGTGTAGGATTGTTCGGAGTAGTAGATCATTTTTATTAAAATAATAATTGGAGTTTTATGAATCGGCGCTTTGAAAGCAAGGATAAAAAGTCCTATTTTAGACCTTTCAAAAAACAGATAAATTTACGATATAGTTTGATGAAGCCGCAATTCTTAAATGGGAAATTCTAAAAAAGTTTTAATCGTCACTTATTATTGGCCACCAGCTGGCGGACCTGGTGTACAGCGCTGGCTTAAGTTTGCTAAATATCTTCCCGAGTTCGGATATCAGCCTGTTATTTATACGCCTGAAAACCCAAGTTATCCGTTGGTGGACGAGACTTTGATAAAGGAAGTTCCGGATGATCTGGAAATTGTTAAAACCAACATTTGGGAGCCTTATCAGATTGCTGAAAAATTCAGTAAGAGCAATAAGAAATTCAAGGGTGGACAGTTTGATGTCGGGAAAAACCAGTCTTTTGTTTCGAAGCTCTCTATTTTTATCAGAGGCAATTTTTTTATTCCTGATGCGCGGAAATTCTGGGTCAAACCTTCGATTCTGTTTCTCAAAGATTATCTGAAGAAACATCATATTGATACAATTGTCACGACTGGTCCGCCGCACAGTTTGCACCTGATCGGGCTTGGACTGAAAAAGGAAATGCCAAATCTGAAATGGATTGCCGACTTCCGGGATCCTTGGACAGAGATTTCATATTACAAACATCTGAAACTGACTTCCGGTTCCGATAAAAAACACAGGCAACTGGAGAAATCTGTTTTTGAAAATGCTGACCTGACTTTGGCGACCAGTTACACGGATGCTGAGAACTTTAGAAAAAATGGTGCTAATGCTTTTTGCGTGACGAATGGTTTTGATAAAAATATTGAATTGTTAAATCGTGAAGGTGTCCAAACAAAAGCTGACAATTCGATGAGTTTTCAGATGGACGATTCTGCAAAATTCACTTTGAGTTATGTGGGTGTTTTGGAGCAGCTTAGAAATCCGGAGAATCTCTGGAAGGCTTTGATTGCACTTTCTAAAAATCATCAGGATTTTGCTAACGACTTTGAACTTAAATTTGTTGGACGCGTTGATGATAAAATCCTGGCTGGTATAGAGAATTCTGTTCTGAAAAATAATATCAAAAACCTCGGCTATCTGGCGCACGGTGAATCTGTGAAAGAGATGGAAAACTCTAATCTTCTTCTAATTACTAATTTCCCTAATGAAAGTTCTAAAGGCATTATTCCGGGGAAATTGTTTGAATATCTATCTACCGGCAAGCAGATCATTTCGTTTGGTCCGCAGGGTGCTGACGTTGCGACTATTCTTGAGAAAACCCAGGCCGGAAAGCACTTTGACTATACAGCCAGCGGAGAAATTGAGGCTTTCATATTATCACTATACATGGATTGGAAATCTGGGAAATCTATTGTTAATTCTGCGAATATTAATGAATTCAGCAGGAAAGAACTGACAAAGCGGTTGGCCAGCCTTCTCTCGGAATTAAAATGATGTAAGAACTGAGGCAACTGATACGTTGCGCAGCGCGTGAGCGATGGAAGTGGTTATCCTTTTTATTTTTTTTCTGAGATCTTGTTTTTTGTTTCAAACTTCCTGAAAAATAAAAAGATATGAACGGACAGCGCGACCCGAGGTGTGGGAAAGGGATGGCGAGGGTCACGCCCAAAATATTCTGATTATTCTCTACTTGGCACAAATTTTTCTATTAAGTTGGTATTAATATAAACATTAAAAATTATATCATGGGAAATAAAACAAATGGCCTATTGGCATTGTTAGGAGTTGGAGCTTTGGCTTGGTGGAAATACAAAAAATCCTCTCCGGAAGATCAGCAAAAAGTGAAAGACACCTTCAATAGTGCGAAGGAAAATCTTACAAAATTTGGTAATGATCTGAAAGATAAAGCAAATCAAACTGCAGATCAATTGAAAGAAAAAGCCGGCGAAACGGCAGATCAGTTCAAAAATAAAGCTGAAGAAGTGAAGACAGACGTTCAGAACGCTGCTCAGTAAAAGAAATAAAAAACGTCCCGATATTTTGTCGGGACGTTTTTTTATGCTGATTTTCTAATGGTAAGCTTTGGCAGTTTTGTCATCATTTTTGGATGGCAAATTCATCAGGACGATGGCAAACAATATCAGCGCAATGCCGAGCCACTGTATCAGAATCACCTGCTCGCGAAGCAATACGAAAGCCATCGTTACGGAAACGGGAAGTTCTAAAGAGGAAATAATACTGCCTAATCCCAGACCTGCTTTCGGAAATCCGATGTTGAATAATATGGGTGGAATAATCGTCCCGAAAAGTGCCAGTACGAAACCATAAGTCCAGAATATGGAATAATCGAACGGGCGGATATGCTGTGTATTTTCTGTAAAATTGAGGTAAAAAGATCTTAAACCGTCAAAATAAAGCGGACCAATCTGCGCAAAAAACAGAAAAAGAAGCACCACGATAAGGCCGCCGGTAAGCATCGTCATACTTTTTCTGAGTACAGGCAGATGTGTTGCCAGCGTGTTGGAAGTGAACATCGTCATTGTAAACGATGATGCTGCCAAAACACCCCAGAAGATGCCGTGCCAGTCGATCTGCACCTGAAGGTTGATCAGGTTGGTTGCCAGTACGGTTCCTATTAAAACAATGATCACGGCAATGACTTTTCTGGCATTAGGAAATTTTTTCTTTATAAAACTTTCTACGACTACGCTGAACCAAACGGATTGCATTAGCAAAACAATGGCGATGGAAACATTGATATACTGCACCGCGATATAATAAAATAAACTGGTGAAGCCCATAGAAGTCCCTGCAAGCATCAGCATTCTGATCTCTTTGGAAGTTGGTTTTGACAGTGTTTTTTTTGTGGTTTTGGTCTGGATGAGATTTAAGATCAATAATCCTATAAATCCTAAAACAAACTGAGCTGTGGTAACCTCGGAAGTTGTGAAACCGTCTTTGTAAGACAACTTCACAAAGGTAGCCAACATCCCGTAGATACTGGCTCCAATCCCTACGAACAACACTCCTTTTAAAACATTTCTCTTTTCCATAACTATTTTTGAGCCGGCAAAAGTACGATTTTAAAAATGATCAGCCTATTCTGGAATCAATAATATAATTTGATTATTGACTATTTAATCAAAAAAAAACCGTCTCGGAATTGCGAAACGATTTGTTTTTTAGTCTTTTATAAGCTTAGTCTGCTTTTTGCTGCCATCTTTATAGGCAATATTGATAATGTAATTTCCACGTTGGAGTTCCGGCAATCTGATTTCTCTGGAGACATTGACAACGGTTTTGACCATTCTGCCTGAGAAGTCTGAAATTGTTATGGATTTTACCGCATCTGCATTATCCAGATAAATGACCTCTTTAAAAGGATTTGGATAGATGGCAGTTTCCTTGGCGCCGGCGTCTGCAACAGCTAAGGTTGCGCTCTGTGCGATCAAAAAATCATCCAGGATCACATTGTAATCTCCGGAAATCCACTGGCCAGCCACTCTAAGTCTGAAATCTGATCCTGCAGGAACGGTTCCCTGCGGAAGCGATGCGCTGACAGTGCTGCAAGCTACAACCGATGTCAGATTGATCGTCTGAATTGCCTGATAAGTAGAGCCACCATCAATAGAATACTCCACTTTCAAAGTGCCGTTGACTGATCCATTGTTGTAGATATGTGTTTTGTATCGGAAAGATAGATCCAGCTTGGCACCAGTTGAGGCTGTGGAAGCAAATGTGGTTGATCCTACCATTCCACCGCTCCAGAAATTCCTGTAAAGCCCGTATGTTCCCACGCAAGGTGAGATCACAGAACTTCTGAAAAAGGAAACGTTGGTAAAACCGGGATACGTGGTATTCTCAAAACCTTGGTTTACGTTGATCTGTGCTGTAGAAAATAATGAGGAAATGATCCCCAGAAAGAGTAATTTTTTTTTCATTTATAGAATTTGTTTGTAATTAAAAGCCACCCGAAAATTATTTTTCGGGTGGCTAATTTATTAAAAAAAATAAGAGTTGGGGAAATTAGTTTCCTTCTTCCATTTTTCTTTTCAATTCTGCTAATACATCGATATCACCAAGAGTTGATTTTTCTTCGTTGTTAGAAGAAGATGATGTATTACTGTTGTTGTTAGATCTGTTGTTAGAGTTATCTCTAGCATTCTTTTTCTCTTCGTCTCTGAAGATTCCTGTGTGAGAAACCACTACTCTTTTGAATTCTTTGTTGAATTCGATCACTTTGAATTGAGCTTCGTCACCTTTTTTGATTTTAGATCCGTCTTCCTTCTCTAATAATCTTGATGGGCAGAAAGCTTCAACTTCTACATCTTCGAACTGGATAGATGCACCTTTGTCGTGTACTTCAGTTGCTTTTCCAGCGTGTACAGTTCCTTCAGCGTATTTAGTTTCGAATTTATCCCAAGGGTTTTCAGTCAATTGTTTGTGACCTAGAGACAATCTTCTTGCTTGCGTATCAAGTTCCAATACGATTACATCCAATTTATCTCCAACTGCACAGAACTCAGATGGGTGTTTGATTTTCTTAGTCCAAGAAAGGTCTGAGATATAGATCAATCCATCGATTCCTTCTTCCAATTCTACGAATACTCCGAAGTTTGTGAAGTTTCTTACAGTTCCAACATGTTGAGAACCTACCGGATATTTAGCTTCGATATTTTCCCAAGGATCTTTGTTCAATTGCTTGATACCTAGAGAGATTTTTCTGTCTTCTCTATCCAAAGTCAATACTTCTGCTTCTACTTCGTCACCTACTTTTACGAAATCTCCTGCGCTTCTCAAATGAGTAGACCAAGACATTTCAGAAACGTGGATCAATCCTTCTACACCTGGAGCAATCTCTACGAATGCGCCATAGTCAGCAAGAACGACTACTTTTCCCTTTACTTTGTCACCAACTTTCATGTCAGCAGAAAGTGCATCCCAAGGATGAGCTTCTAATTGCTTCATACCCAATTGGATTCTAGTTTTCTCATCATCAAAATCAAGGATAACAACTTTTACAGTTTGTCCGTCTTCCAAGATCTCAGATGGGTGGTTCACTCTAGACCAAGAAAGGTCTGTAATGTGGATCAATCCGTCAACACCTCCAAGATCTACGAATACACCGTAAGAAGTAATGTTTTTAACAGTTCCTTCAAGAACCTGTCCTTTCTCTAATTGACCGATGATTTCTCTCTTCTGACCTTCAAGATCCGCTTCGATAAGCGCTTTGTGAGATACCACTACGTTTTTGAACTCAGGGTTGATTTTCACAACTTTGAACTCCATAGTTTTACCTACGAATTGGTCATAATCTTTAATTGGCTTCACGTCGATCTGAGAACCTGGCAAGAATGCCTCGATTCCATGTACATCTACGATCATACCTCCTTTAGTTCTGGATTTTACAAAACCGTTTACGATCTCTCCAGTTTCGTGAAGTTCGTTTACTCTATCCCAAGCTTTAAGCGTTCTTGCTTTTCTGTGAGATAACTGTAATTGTCCGGTTTTGTCCTCTCTTCTGTCAACCATTACTTCAACTTCATCACCTACTTTCAGGCCTTGGTTGTAACGGAATTCGTTTAGAGAGATCACACCTTCAGATTTGAAGTTGATATCTACGATCGCCTCTTTATCAGTCAATCTTACCACTTTCCCGATGATTACATCGTTGTCTGCAAGATTGTTAAGAGAACCGTTGTAGATTTCTTCCAATTCTTTCTTCTCGCTTCTGTCTTCTGCGTTAAGACCTGACTCGAAAGAATCCCAATCAAACTGTTCTGGTGTTACGTTTTGGTTCAATAGAACCTCTGCTGAATTTGTCTCTTTTGACATTTTCTAATAAAATTTGTATTCCTAATTACTTCAGACTTTGGCTTTGCTGTGAATCCTGAAAAATATGGAAGATGTTAATTGTTAATGTTTTACTTCGCCGAAAGTGCGTTCACAAAAGTGGTGCAAAAGTACAACATTATTTTGAAAAATTGATGACAGATTTCTGGTTTTTTTCAATTTGAATACTGAATATACTTCAGGGTAAAGTTTAATCATTACAAGAATTAATGACTTTTCTTTAGTTAATTAATATATGCTGCACTAAAATTACTTGTAATTGTTTCAAAATTTTGGTTGGTTGCATTTAAATTGGTCTTTATTCTTACCAGTCGGGCAGTTATAATGTGGCTTCCTGCAGATATGTTGAGCACCCCGCTTACCGTAAATTGTAATTGATTATCACCAGCTCCTGGTTCCTGTGCGCCCAAAAACAGACCTGTTGCTATACCATCTAAAAATAATTCGCATCTGTAAAATTGATAGCCGCCCAAAGGCGAACCTACAATATCTAACCCAATCATATAACTTAAGAAAAGAGCTTTGCCACCTGAAGGAACTGTGAAGGTGTAAGAGCTAGAAGGTACTGTGGTGTAACTTGATCCATTTACATTAAAACCTGATAAAACAGTAGAAGAACCTCCTACAGTAGTCGCACTTGCTCCCGGTGCCGCCGAAGCAACCGTAACATTTCCACTGGCATCTATTCCTAAATTTGCGACACCTGCTGTTGGAGCTGTGGCACTGTTAAGTTGGGTGAATTTTAAACCAGAATTACCGGAAACTGCACTGTTGATTTCCAATTTTGCTGTTGGTGCTATGGTTCCGATACCTACTTTTCCATCCGAAAGCACACTGAAATCATCAGTGGTTTGTACAATAGTCGGTGTACCTGTTGATTCGTTATTTTTTGCCGCATCAACATTAAAGATTCCTTGTGGATTAGATGTATTGATACCTACTTGACCAAAAGCTATACTGCCAAAGGCTAAGGGAAAAAAAGTAAAGAGATTTTTCATTTTTTTTGTGTTAATAAGGTTCATAAGTTTGTTTCTTTTAATTTTTAAAGTAAATTTTACGTCGATTTTTAGGGTGTGAAATAAGACCTTCGTTTTATGGGTGCAAACTTACAGCACACCTCTATTTTGATAAAAAAAACGAAATAACGATCTTGCACGAAATCCTATACGATTTCATACGTTTTTCATAAACAACTAAAAATCAATTATTTAAAAACATTATACATCAAAAAAAATTGATTCAAAAAAAGAAAGCCCAAAATGAAAATCTTGGTCTGAAATAATAAATGATAAAAACGCAGCCGATTTTCAAGCTAAGTAATAGGATTGACTACGGCAAAAGATAGAACACGGACCGATTGTTCAAAATCTTGATATCCAAATGCCCATATTTTCTTCTGAAGAAATATTGAGTTTTCTGCGGATTCTGTATTTTTTTGCTTCCACGGCTCCGATGGTCATTTTCTTTATTGTGGCAATTTGTTTGGTATCCAGATTGAGTTTTATAAAGGCACAGAATTTTATATCCGAAACTTTAACTGTAGAATTAATTGCCAATAATTTTTTATCGAAATCTGGAAATGTTTTGCGAAACTGATAGTAGAATGAATGATCATTTTTTACGGCAAGGTCAAAAAGCTCATTAACAGAAAGACTGGCTACTTCTGTTTTGTTTGGGTAATGTGTAGCTGTTTCGGAATTTGAAACAGATTTCGTTTTTTTATCAAAAATTTTATTTTTCCAAATAAATACTGATAACAAAGCCGCTGCAATAATTCCTAAAATAAGGATTAGATAAAAAGAATAGTTTCTGGATTCTTTCTGGTTTTTTTCTTGCTCATTTACTTCCAGGTTTACCTTTTGCAGATTCAGTTTGCTTACAATCGCTAAGCTATCTTTCAGATTATTTGTTTTTTTCAGAACATTAATTTGATTATTCACCTCTTTTTTCTCGGCATAAACATCCGCCAAACCATCATAAATGAATTTGAGTAAAAGTTGATTATTAATATCTTTGGCATAAACTTCTGCTTTTTTAAAATGAACAATGGCGCTGTCTAAGTAGAGCGGATTACTCTTTTTGTTTTTGGCTTCAAACTGTCCTTTGTTATTATGATATACCGCCAGATCAAATTTGTTGCTGTTTTTATTGATGTACCTTTCTTGAATTTTGAGGTAATACCCTGCTTCCTTATACTGTCCATTAATGATAAGCTCTTGCTAAACTCCTGCTTCCATTGAGCATCCAAAGATCTTTATTCGGATCATTAATGCTCATTTGTACTGCTTCTGCATACATTTTTTTGTCGTAATAGATGCATTTCTCCACATCTTCGAATTCATCGTAAATACTACCGAGAATGAAGTAAGCATTGACGTTGATGTTGTGTTTTTGGCTTTTATTCTTTACAAGGGATACAGATTTAAAAGTTTCAAGTACCATTTTTTTGGATTCGTCAAATAATCCCAAATATAAATAAGCAGAAGCTCTGTGTATTCTTGCCATACAGAGGCTATAATAATCATCTCCGGATGTAGCGAGATTTTCGACTTCTCTGGTGCTTTTGATTACTTTATCATATTCTTTTCTGGCATTCAGCCGTAACACTTCCAATTTTAACAATGCTTCTATCTGCCCTTTTTTATAACCAATATTTTTAGCCTGATAATATATTTCTGTACATAGGGCAGTATAATTTTTTCCTTCATTATCAAAAAATACTTTTTTTACTGAAAGGTTAGTGCTGTCAATCTCTTTAATTGTCATTGCCTTTTGCGAGAAACAAAAAACAATAAAGAAAACAAAAAATATGGTAAGGAAATTTTTCATCGATAAGCACTGCAAAATAACTAAGAGATATAATTTTAAGAATAAACAGCTTATTAGAAGACCATTTTCTTTTTCACTTGTTAAGTACTAAAATTTAATAATAATCTCAACACGTTAAGAGAAAAATAATCCATTTTATACACTTCAAAATGGCTGTACCAAGACAAACTTATGAGGACGCAAATAAAAAACAAATATATGATAGTAAATTAATATTATTACAAAAAACATAAAAATACACAAAAAATATATTTTTTTTAAGTTTAAATATTGTATTTCAAACGAAAAAACTATCTAAGCGTTTTGAAAGGTCAATAAATTATTTGGTTTTAATACTGAATTGTGTCTGCATACGCTATTGTTTTTTTGTTAATATGACCCATTCTGCAAAACTATTCTTAACGATTTAGAAAATTTGAAATCAAAATATTCTCCATTTTTTTTTAATGAGAACAAAAATGATGTGTGTGAATGCGATACTGCAAGATTATTTCTAAGGTCAATAATTCCCAGACAAATACAGTTTTATGTAAATCCAATAATAGCAGATGAAATTTCTACAAAAAACAAAATCGCTTACCTTTGCAAAATGGAATTACAACCGATATTCGAAAAACTGCAGATTCAGGATATGAATCAAATGCAGAAATCTACATATACCGCTTCCGAAAACGACACCGACATCGTTCTCCTATCGCCAACAGGCTCCGGAAAAACTTTGGCTTTTCTGTTTCCGGTTCTTAGAAATTTAAAATCTGATGTCAAAGGCATTCAGGCTTTAATATTGGTTCCTGCAAGAGAACTGGCATTGCAGATAGAGCAGGTTTTCAAATCGATGGGAACAGATTTCAAAGTATCAATAGCTTATGGCGGCCACGATAAAAAAATTGAGGTTAATAATCTAATCCAGGCACCGGCAATTTTGATCGGAACACCGGGTAGAATTGCTTACCACTTAAAAAACGAGAACTTCGATCCGGAAACGATTCAAACTTTGGTTTTGGATGAATTCGACAAAGCTTTGGAACTGGGTTTTCAGGAAGACATGGAATATATTATCGGTTCTTTAACTGGTCTTTCCCAACGGATTCTTACCTCTGCAACCGTGATGGACAACATTCCGAGATTTGTGGAACTTAATAACGAAAAGAAAATTAATTTCCTCAAAGAAAACGAATCAAAACCAAACATTCAGCTCCGAAAAGTGATGACGACTTCCGAAGACAAACTGAATACTTTGTTCCAACTAATCTGTAAAATCGGGAACAAAAGAACCTTGATTTTCTGTAATCACCGCGATGCGGTTGACAGGATCTCAGAATTATTAAGAGAAAAGGGAATCCAACGGGAAACCTTCCACGGCGGAATGGAACAGGACGAGCGTGAACGTGCGTTGCTCAAATTCAGAAATGATTCTGCGAGAATATTGATCACTACCGATTTGGCCTCAAGAGGATTAGATGTTCCCGAGGTAGAATCCATCGTTCATTACCAATTACCTCCAAAAGAGGACGCTTTCATACACAGAAACGGCCGAACAGCGAGAATGAATGCGAAAGGTTCTGCCTATCTGATAATGACGGAGGATGAGAATTTCCCTTTCATCAAAAGCAATACACCGGAAGAAAACGTGCAGGAAAGCAACCGTGTTCCGGAACGGACGCCAAACCAAACGATTTACATCAGCGCCGGAAAAAAAGACAAAGTGAACAAAGTAGACATCGTGGGTTATCTGATTAAAAAAGGAGAGCTTGAGAAGGATGACATTGGTTTGATCGAAGTTAAAGACACCACTTCTTACGTTGCTGTCAACCGAAAAAAGACCATCGAGCTTCTGAAAAAACTCGCCAACGAAAAGCTGAAAGGCAAAAAGGTAAAAATAGAAATCGCTTATTAATAAGCGATTTTTTATTTAATTCCGGAAACATTCATTTGTAAAGTATAGACAGATTTTGAAGCTGTAATAAACAAGGTAGAATTACTTTCACCGCCAAAAGTCACATTGGAAGTCCACTCTTCCGCGATTGGAATATTGCTGATTTTTTCGCCTTGACTATTAAAAACAGTCACGCCTTTCCCTGTCAGATACAGATTTCCCTTGCTGTCAAGCGTCATTCCGTCAGATCCCATTTCGCAAAACAATTTCTTAGCGGACAGTTTTCCTTCGCCTAAAATTTGATAAACATAAGTTTTCCCGGCATTAATATCGGAAACATAAAGCCTTTTAAGCTTTTCGGAACCGATAATTCCATTGGGCTGAACGAAGGTTTCCAATTTGGTAATCGTCCCGGTTTGATTGCGATAATACAGGTTTTTCTCAGGAATTTCTGCTTTGAAATTTTTCCAGTAATCTCTCTCGTACAGAGGATCAGTAAAATAAATACCGCCGGATTCGTCGATCCAAAGATCATTTGGCCCATTCAGTCTTTTGCCTTCAAAACCTTTTGACAGAACTGTGATTTCTTTGTTTTTATTGATTTTCCAGATCTCGCCGTTGTCATCGGAACAAGTAATCAGATTGTCATTTTTATCGAAATAAGTTCCATTGGCCCGGCCGGTTTTATCAAGAAACAATTCTACCTTATTGGTTTTCCAGTTCCAGAAGTAGATTTTATCATTAGGCTGATCTGTAAAATAGACATTGCCGGACGTGTCAGCAGCCGGGCCTTCAGTAAAGGTAAACTGACTGCTGAATAATTTCGGTTGACCTTCAAATAAATCATTATGGTTTTGAATCTGGCAATTCATCAATACCAATAAAAGTCCTACTAAACTGAAGCGCAAATACCTTTTCATAATCTAAAATCTAAAGTTGCAAGGTACAATTTGTAGAAAAGAATTAAAAATAATTATCTTTGAAACCTCGATTAAAATCATGAAGCTCAATCTCCCGGACAAACTCTATTATTCTATTGGCGAAGTAGCCAAAGCTTTTGACGTGAATACTTCGCTCATCCGCTATTGGGAGCAGGAATTCCCGATTATCAAACCAAAGAAAAACAAGAAGGGAAACAGATACTTCACACCCGAAGATATTACCAATCTCAAAATAATCTACCATCTCGTAAAAGAGAAAGGTTACACGCTGGACGGCGCACGCGTTGCACTGACGACCAACTCCAAAATCTCTGAAACAATTACGATTATAGACAGATTAGAATTCATAAAAGCAGAACTTAACAAGCTTAAAAATTCTCTCAACGATTAATTTATAAGATTAATTTTTCAGTATTTCAAATTTTACATTCATTTTGTTTAACTTTGGTTAAAACATAATGATGAATACAAAGTTACCTTTCCATATCCGGAAAAGGCAGGTTATCAGTCTTGCTATTTTTGGAATTCTTATTGTAGCTGCGCAGCTTGCTTTTTCATTTTATAAAAAGAACCAGCACTACGAAAAACCTGTAATTACATTTATTTCCGAGACAAAAGCTGATCTTATTCTGACAGAATTTGATCCCAATCAGCTGGACGAAAATCAATGGATAAATCTTGGTTTTTCTGAAAAGCAGGTCAAAACTATTCTAAAATACAAAGAAGTTGTTGGCGGAAACTTTACCTCCAAAGAACAGTTTAAAAAGTGCTACGCCGTTTCTGCTGAGAAATATGATCAATTACAAGCGTATATTTTACTCCCGGAAAATAAATCCCAAAGTCAAAATCAAAATTTTCAATACAAAGCTTTTGAAAAGAAAAAACTCAGTATCAAAGGGCGGTTCAATCCTGACAACTATTCGCAAAATGACTGGCAGGAGATGGGCTTTTCTGAGAAACAGGCTGCCGGAATTTTAAAATATAAAAATTACCTGGGCGGCAGTTTTATCAGCAAAGAAAAACTGAAAGAATGTTATATGATCAATGATGAACAGTTTGCCCAGATGTCGCCTTATTTGATTCTCCAGGCCAGAACACCGGAAAACATTTCTACCAGATTCGAGAAAAAACAAGATAAAACCACCACAAAAATCAGCAGTTATTTTGACCCCAATATTCTGAATGCGGAGCAATGGCAGACTTTAGGATTTTCTGAAAAACAAGCTGCTGTGATCGTCAATTACCGGGAAAAGAACCTCCACGGCAGTTTTAAATCTCTTGAAGATATCCAGAAATGTTTTGTGATTTCCGAAGAGAAATTTGCTGAAATGAAGCCCTGGATCAAACTTTCTGCTGTAGAAAAACCCAAGGATGCAAAAGCGGAAATTTCTGAAAAGACAGATTTTACCAAAATCAATCTAAATGAAATCACATTCAAACAACTGCGTGAATTTGGCTTCACAGAAAAAGATGCTGCAGGGATATTGGCTTTCAGAAAAAAATTGGGCGGTTTTATCAGCAAACAGCAACTGTTGGAAACCTATGAAATCGACCGTGCTATGGGAGATCGGCTGATCTACGCTGCAAAACTGGACAACTCCAAAGTACCGAAATATTTACTCGCCACTGCGCCTGAAGAATGGCTGAAAAAACACCCGTACTTCAGGTTTTCCGCAGACAGAATTATCTATTACCGTCTTACGAATCCCGATGACAGGAAGATCTGGAAATACCTAAAGCTAAAACCAGAATATGAAGATAAAATGAGACTTTATATCAGTAGCGATAAATAAGTATTGATGAATAAATGGAAATCGATTAATTGAAGGTCTTGGTAGAATCTTCCAAAAGCTTGTTCAGTTCCGATAGTTCCGTTTCAGTCAGATCGCGCCATTTCCCCACCGGAAGATCGAGTTTGATATTCATAATGCGAACCCTTTTCAGTTTTTTTACCTCATAATCCAGATGTTCGCACATTCTGCGGATCTGGCGGTTGAGACCTTGAGTAAGGACAATTCGGAAATTCATTGTATCAATCTTTTCAACTTCGCATTTCTTGGTAACAGTATCCAGAATCGGAACACCGTTTCGCATTTTTTCGAGGAATTTTTCCGTAATAGGTTTGTTGACGCGCACCAGATACTCCTTTTCGTGGTTGTTGCGGGCTCTGAGAATCTTGTTGACGATATCGCCGTCGGAGGTCAGCAGAATGAGGCCTTCACTCGGTTTGTCCAGCCTTCCAATTGGGAAAATCCTTTTGGGATGGTTGATGTATTCGATAATATTATCATTTTCACGCTTGGTATCTGTTGTGCATACGATCCCAACGGGCTTATTGAAGGCGATGTAAACAAAATCCTCTTCTACTTTCCGGATCGTCTTGCCATCTACCAGGATTTCGTCTGCGTCGGAAACTTTGGTTCCCATTTCAGGCAAATTCCCATTGATTGTAATTCTACCCTCTTCCAAAAGTTTGTCGGCTGCTCTTCTGGAGCAATAGCCTACTTCTGACAAATACTTGTTGATTCTGATCTTTTCCAATTCCATATAATGTAACGGCAAAAATATGCTTTCTACAAACTTAAAACAACAAAAAAAGCTTCACTTTGATGGGTGAAGCTTTACACTTATTCTAAAGAAAAACTTATTTCTTGATTACTTTTTTTGTATAAGAAGCATTTTCTGTCGTTACTTTTACTACATAACTTCCTTTGGTAAGGGCAGCTACATTTAAAGATTTAGCACCATCCTTAGTAGATTTTACCAGTATTCCTGCTGCATTATAAACCTCCACAGTGTTGATCTTTCCAGCAATATCGAAGTTTAAAACATCTACAGTTGGATTTGGATATACCCGGAAAATATCATTCTTGGCAGCATCTGAAGTGGCAAGTGTAGCATTCTTTATCTGGATATTGTCAACATAAAAACTTGTCCCATAATCATCTGTCATAAGGTCCAAAATACCGTAACCTGTCACAGCAGGGTCAATAGCAGTTGTGTACAATAAAACTGAATCCACATAATATTTAGCTATATGTGTCGCAAAATCCAAATCTATTTTGACATTATACCACTTGTTTGCGGTAAAGGTTTTGGTAGTTTCAGCCAATCCGTCCTGTTCAAAATCATTTACAAGGACAGTTCCTGTGTAATCAAAATCAACTGCTGCTACCACGTCATATTCATCAGAATAAACTATAAAGTAGTTATCAGAACCGCCAAGAGTCTCTACATTGATATCATAAGAAATCGTTGCTTTGCCATAACTTGGTACAGTTGATTCTATTCCATATTCAGCACCGACAGATTCGTTACTCAATATTTTAACTGATCTTGTACCGTCAGATGCTCTTGAAGTGCTAAGCGCAGTATAACTGTTCGGAGCATCACCCCAAGCAGTCCAGGTTTTCTGACCATTCAGCGTACCCGCATTGTATCCCTCAGAAGCTTCGAAGAGATTTTTGTCTGTGCCTCCAGAGAGGAAAAAATTGCAGCAGTTGCAATTAAAGAAAATAGAATTTTTTTCATGTTCTCAAAAATTAAATTAAACGTTTATTTTAAAACGCAGGCGAAAACAACCTATAACCCTGAATAATACAAGCATATTAAAATATTATTTAAAATTTTATCACTTAAACACATAAAGAAAATTAATTAGTTCTAAATGTGAAGACAAGATTTCTTTAGTGTTGATAAAAGTAAAATAGAGTACAGGAAATACTTCTTTAGTCCTCACCGTAAACGGTGTATTTTTTATTGCTGAAAATAGTAGCACCGAAGGACAGTCCTATAAAATAGGCATTAGAAACCGCAGAATTATATCTGTAGATAAACAAACCACCTTCCTGGATCAGATTTTTTGAAAAGGAATCCTGATAACCTAACTTTCCGCCAAAGTAATGGGTACCATTGATGTTCGAGTGGTTGAACTGCTTCCCATACTCGAATTCTACTGTAAATTTGCCTTCCTCTTTCCCAAATATAAACTTAGGCTGAACCGTCCAGTTGAGAAGATGAAGATTATCGGTGACATAATTATAACGAAGTCCCGTTCCCAAGGCGAAAAATGGAAGAATATGATAGCCGGCAACCACACCAACACCATAGGTGGAATCGTTTGGCAGATAAGGTCTTATATTTTCCTGATAGTAGGGAGAATTTTCATTTTCCTTATCCTTAATCGAGTTTCCTAGGTTGTAACCGATCTGTACACTCGGACTGGCGTAGAAACCCATTGTTTTGCTTCTTTTGTCCTCAATCTGGCCAAATACAAAAGCTGAAAACAGCACTGCTAAAACTAATAAAGGTCTGATCATTTCTTTGAGATTATTCCGAAATTTTAAAATTAT
>Ga0302347_1000919_pt1 | contig 39980 bp, 27 predicted proteins | sample PhyWR1_FD_202178 | JGI IMG/M metagenome (GOLD analysis project Ga0302347, IMG submission 202178) | Leaf surface microbial communities from wheat plants in UC Gill Tract Community Farm, Albany, California, United States - DLSL W.R1 (v2)... | ecosystem: Host-associated > Plants > Phyllosphere >... | reverse complement strand
CGCATAAGCCTTAAATTGGGGCGCTTTGGATTTGTTCAAGGAGAGCAAGGCCGCTGCCCCAGTGATAAAATCTACCCATTCAAACAGACAGGGGAAACGCAGTGCGTATAGTCATCGTGATGACAGCAATTTTGGCCTTGACGGCTTGCGGTCAGGAGTCTAACGATAAAATCCAGCGGGCTAAAGCAGCTTCTGAAGCAACAATGGCCCAAGCCCCTGTTGCGCACTGGGCTTTGGAGATTACCGAGGGCCAGAGAGCGACCATTCCTGACACCACCGGCAGGCTTCTTGACAACGGTTTTACTCCTTACATTTACGAGAGCGGCGGTGTGCAGCACTTCCTGATCGGGCCGTTTACCACCCAGGCCCAGGCGCTTGAGGCCCAGGAAAAGATGAAGCTCAAGCCCAAACTGGACGGCATTGAAACCAACGTGATCGAATTGCCCGCCGCGAAATAAACAGATGCAGCGTCGGGTAATCGCCTAAGCGTAGCTGCCACAGGGGTTATTCGGCGCTTTGTGCAGGATTTTTTTGCCCACTCGGCGTCCAACAGAGCAGCACGACGGTAAGGGCAATCGCCATGAGCAATCACAAGATCGAAATTCGACGCAGCAATGTCGAAAAAATCCTTCTGGGGGCCGAACAGGTTTTTGCCGAAAAAGGCTTTGCAGGTACGGCAATGGCGGATATTGCAGCGCATGTGCAGTTGCCGCGCTCCAACCTGCATTATTACTTCAGCACCAAGACTGATCTGTACAGCGCGGTATTGCTGGCGTTGCTCGAGGTGTGGAAGCAGGATGCACTGTGTTTCGAGACTTATGATGATCCGCGCCTGGTACTGAGCAGTTATATCCGCGCCAAGATGAACCACTCGCGTACCCGACCGCACGGTTCTAAAGTCTGGGCCAATGAAATGATCCACGGCGCGCCGACCCTGGGCCTGGCGCTGGATGCCAGCCTGTACGACTGGGCCAAGATGAAGGAAGCGAAAATTCGCCAATGGGTGCAGGACAAGCGAATTCTGCCTGTGGAGCCGTCCAGTTTGCTGTACATGATCTGGGCATCAACCCAGCATTACGCTGACTTTGACCATCAAGTGATGATCATCAACGATCACCAGCCGTTGTCCGATATCCAGTTTGAGCGTGCGGTGCAGACCGTCACCAGCGTGATCCTGCGCGGGATCGGGCTGGAGCCGTAAGCAACATTGCTTATCGATCGTGTGGGAGCGGGCTTGCTCGCGATGCAGGCGATGCGGTGTGTCCGGTACACCGGGGTGATGCCATCGCGAGCAAGCCCGCTCCCACAATACCTGTGAGAGCTGGCTTGCCTGCGACAGGGGCACTGCGGTCAATCACGCCAGCCACATTTCAAACCACGCAATACGGGTTACGCGGATCATGGTTCCAGTCCAGAAATGGCAGGCCATTGTTATGCGGCACCATCTCGATACAGTCCTGTACCGGGCAGGTGATCTGGCACAGGTTGCAGCCCACGCATTCATCGTCGATTACTTCGTAACGGTGTGTGCCGTCAGCCTGCTTCAAACTGGCAATCGCCTGGTGCGAGGTGTCTTCACAGGCAATATGGCAGCGTCCGCAACCAATACAGGTGTCCTGGTCGATCTTGGCGATAACCTGATAATTGATATCCAGATATTTCCAGTCAGTGGTATTGCCTACAGCACGGCCGGAGAAATCATCCAGGCTGGTATAGCCCTGACTGTCCATCCAGCGTGATAAACCATCCTTCATCTCGTCCACAATCCGAAATCCGTGGAGCATCGCGGCGGTACACACCTGAACAGCGCCACAACCCAGGGCGATAAATTCTGCTGCATCGCGCCAACTGCCAATGCCGCCGATCCCGCAGATGGGCAGGCCTTTGGTCAGCGGGTCGCGGGCGATTTCGGCGACCATGTTCAGTGCAATCGGCTTGACTGCCGAGCCGCAATAGCCGCCATGCGTGCTTTGGCTGCCCACCATCGGCAATGCCACCATGCGTTCAAGGTCGACGCTGGTGATCGAGTTGATGGTGTTGATCAACGACACCGCATCGGCCCCGCCACGGTGGGCGGCCCGGGCGCTAAGGCGAACATCGGTGATATTGGGTGTCAGCTTGACGATCACCGGCAGTGAACAGTAGGTCTTGCACCAGCGTGTGACCATTTCCACGTACTCGGGCACCTGGCCTACGGCCGCGCCCATGCCGCGTTCGGGCATGCCGTGGGGGCAGCCGAAGTTCAGCTCGATGCCGTCGGCACCCGTGGCTTCCACCAGTGGCAGGATATATTTCCACGACTCCTCTTCGCAGGGCACCATCAGGGACACGATCAGGGCCCGGTCCGGCCAGTCTTTCTTGACCTGGGTTATTTCGCGCAGGTTGATTTCAAGGGAGCGGTCGGTAATCAGTTCTATATTGTTGATGCCCATTACTTCGCGGTTGGGACCGAAGTGTGCCGAGTAGCGGGACGACACGTTGACCGCTGCAGGGTCTTCACCCAGGGTTTTCCAGACCACGCCACCCCAGCCCGCCTCATAGGCGCGCACCACGTTGTAGGCTTTATCGGTAGGTGGCGCGGAAGCCAGCCAGAAAGGGTTGGGCGCCTTGATGCCAGCGAAAACAATCGAAAGATCGGCCATTTACGCAGCCTCCTGATCAAGCATGAGTTGGGCATGCATGGCTTCTGCGGCCAGCTTGCCGTGTTGTACGGCCTGTACGGTCAGGTCTTGCCCCAGGGAGGTGCAGTCGCCCCCGGCATAGATCCCGGGCACGCTGGTGCGCAGTTGTTCGTCCACTTCGATGCGATCGCCCACGCGGATGAGCGCTTGCGCCAGTGGATCGCTGAGGGTGGCATCGTCAAAGGTCTGGCCGATGGCCTTGAATACCGCGTCTGCGGCCAGCTCGAAAGTTTCGCCGGTGGTCACCAGGCGCCCGTTCTCCAGACGTGTGCGGGCAAAGCGCATGCCGCGCACCTTGCCGGTGTTGTCCAGCAACACGTCCTGTGGCTGCGCCCAGGTCATCAGCCGCACCTGATTGGCCTTGGCAATGTCCTGCTCGTGCGCGGTGGCGCCCATGTCCTCAAGCCCGCGGCGATACACGAGGTTCACTTCCCGGGCGCCCAGCCGGGCCATTTGCACCGCCATGTCGATGGCCGTGTTGCCCGCGCCCAGCACAATGCAGCGCTCGGCCAGGGGTAATTGGGTCAAGTCGTCGCTCTGGCGCAGTTCGCGGATGTAGTCAGTGGCGGCCAACAGCCCTGGCGCGTCTTCGTGGGGCAGGCCCAGCTGGCGACTGGCTGCCAGCCCCAGGCCGAGGAATACCGAATCGAATTGCGCATGCAGTTCGCTCAGGCTCAGGTTGTCGCCCAGGCGCTGGCCGTGGCGCACTTCAATGCCGCCGACCTGCAGCACGAAATCCACCTCACGCTGGGCAAAATCGTCCACCAGCTTATATTTGGCAATCCCGTACTCATTGAGCCCGCCGGATTTATCCCGGGCTTCGAAAATCACCACCTCATGGCCGTGTAGCGCAAGGCGGTGGGCACACGCCAGGCCTGCCGGCCCGGCACCGACCACGGCAATGCGTTTGCCGGTGGGCGCGGCGCGCTTGAAGGGGTGCTCGCTGAACTGTGCGTGGTCCACGGCATAGCGCTGTAACAAACCGATCAGCACCGGCGCGCACTCTTGCGTGTTGTTGCGCACGCAGGCTTGCTGGCACAGCACTTCAGTCGGGCATACCCGGGCACAACTGCCGCCGAGGATATTGGCCGAGAGAATTTTCTGCGCTGCACCCTGGACGTTTTCCTGCTGAATATTGCGAATAAACGACGGGATATCGATGTCGCTGGGGCAGGCGTTGACGCATGGCGCGTCGTAGCAGTACAGGCAGCGTGAGCTTTCCAGTACGGCCTGGCGAGCGCTGAGGGGAGGGGCCAGATCGGTAAAATGGCTGGCCAGCACCTGCGCATTTTCGTGCGGATGCGGTAAATGATTCAGGGACTTGATCACGGTGATTGCCTCACGGTTGTGGGGATCTTCCTGCCTCTGTCGGGCAGTGCCTTGTGGCTCAGCGCTTAACAGCCACCGGCTGCTGGTGCTCGGCGCGTCTTTTCAACAAGTCGAACACGGCGGGGTAGGCCGCACGTTCGATATAGCGCCCGGCACCGCGCTCGGCCCGCAGATCGCCATCGACCCACACCAGGCGACCCTGGCTGATGGTATGGCTGGGCACGCCACGCACGGTTTTGCCTTCAAAAATATTGAAATCGACGTTCTGGTGGTGAGTCTTGGCGGAAATGGTGCGCGTGCCCAAAGGGTCCCACAGCACCAGATCGGCATCGGCTCCTACCCGGATCGTGCCTTTGCGCGGGTAGATATTGAAAATCTTCGCGGTGTTGGTGGAGGTCAGCGCGACGAACTCCTGCATCGACAAACGCCCGGTATTCACCCCTTCATCCCACAACAGCGCCATGCGGTCTTCGATCCCCGCGGTGCCGTTGGGGATCTTGCTGAAATCATCGCGCCCGGCGGCCTTTTGCTCGGCACAAAAGCAGCAATGGTCGGTGGCGGTGGTGTGCAGGTTGCCGGACTGCAGGCCGTGCCACAGGGCCTCCTGATGCCCGCGGGGGCGGAAGGGCGGGCTCATCACATAACCGGCCGCCGTTTGCCAGTCGGGGTGTTGATACACGCTGTCATCCAGCAGCAAATGCCCGGCCAGTACTTCGCCATATACCGGTTGGCCCTGACTGCGGGCGTATGTGATTTCGTCGAGTGCTTCACGGGTCGACACATGCACCAGATACAACGGCGTGCCAATGGTCTGGGCAATGCGGATCGCCCGGCTGGCAGCTTCGCCTTCCACCTGGGAAGGGCGCGACAGCGGGTGGGCTTCCGGCCCGGTCATGCCCTGGGCCATGAGTTTGCGTTGCAGGTGGTACACCAGTTCGCCGTTTTCGGCATGCACAGTGGGGACCGCGCCCAGTTCCAGGCAACGCTCGAAGCTGGCCACCAAGGTGTCGTCGGCGGCCATGATCGCGTTCTTGTAGGCCATGAAGTGCTTGAAGCTGTTGATGCCGTGATGGCTGACCAGCTCGGCCATCTCTTCGCGTACCTGCTCGCTCCACCAGGTGATGGCGACATGAAAGCCGTAGTCGGCTGCCGACTTTTCGGCCCAGCCGCGCCACTGATGAAAAGCCTCCAGCAGGGACTGCTGCGGGTTGGGAATGACAAAGTCGATAATCGATGTAGTACCGCCGGCCAGACCGGCTGCGGTGCCACTGAAAAAGTCTTCGCTGGCGACGGTGCCCATAAATGGCAATTGCATGTGAGTGTGGGGGTCAATACCACCCGGTATCAAATACTGGCCGCTGCCATCGAGCACTTCGCAGTCTGCAGGAACATCAAGATCAGTACCAATTGCGCGGACTAGACCGTCAGCACAATAAACGTCCGCACAATAACTTTCATCATGGGTCACAAGCGTAGCGCCACGGATTAACAGCGACATACGGAGTTCCTCGCAGGCTGACCGGCTTGAGCCGGCTCTAAGTGTTGTTATTAAAATTAGTGGGGAGTTTGCATTCCTGCCACTGGTGACAGGAATAAAATCTAGAGGGTTGTTTGAAAATGATCAAACTTTATTTTTTAAGATGTACGTTTGAGTTAACTGATTGATTTATATATGTTTTTAAAACAAATCACCAAAATGATGCGCGCACTCACCATTTTGACGCACTTGACAGGAATTAAATATAAGCGAAGTTTCTTATGCGAAATCAGGCGCTTGAGTGCGCAGGGCGAAGGGGATGAATCGATAAATTAAATAAGCACGCACCGAGTTGTTTCATTTGGCTATATCAAAAAAACAACACCAGAGATAAATAGGAATGAGAGTCATTTGAATGCGAGGTTAAAACAGTTTTAAAACCAGAGAGTTGCAAGTGATAAAAGCCAGTGTGCAGGGAAGGTGCAACTAACACGGCACAGTTCTTGATTGTCGCTGTCATGACCGCGCGGGCCGATGCAGACAAGTGAGTATCCAGGCAAGGGAAACGCTCTGTATCCATGTGCAGGGCCTGACAGCACAAATAAGAGAGTGATCGAACATGCAACCGAGCAGATCAAAAGTCACCGAACGTAACGGCTTGTACGAATTGGACGCCGGGCCTGAAGTCCTCGACAGCCCCCGCTATAACCCAGACATCGCCCCCACCCAGGTGCACGAACGCACCTGGAACAAATGGCATATCACCGCCCTGTGGGTCGGTATGTCCATTTGCGTGCCCACCTACACCCTGGGCGGGGTACTGACCGCGTATTTCGGGTTGTCGGTCGGTGAGGCACTGCTGGCAATTTTGCTGGCCAATATCGTGGTATTGATCCCACTCACCCTCAACGCTTTTGCGGGCACCAAATACGGCATTCCCTTTCCGGTGTTGCTGCGCTCTTCCTTCGGCATTATCGGCTCCAACGTACCGTGCCTGATCCGCGCCCTGGTGGCGTGTGGTTGGTTCGGGATCCAGACGCTGTTCGGTGGCCTGGCCATTCACCTGTTTCTGGGCTCGGTGTTCGAGGGCTGGAAAAGCCTGGGGGGTACCGGTGAAGTGATCGGCTTCATGATTTTCTGGGCGCTCAACCTGTGGGTGGTGTTGCGCGGCGCCGAGTCGATCAAGTGGCTGGAAACCCTGTCGGCACCGCTGCTGGTGCTGGTCGGTCTGGGCCTGCTGGTGTGGGCGTTGCCCAACGTGTCGATGACCGAACTGCTGGCCCAGCCACCCAAACGCCCGGAAGGCGCCAGTGTGTATGGTTACTTCTTTGCCGGCCTGACCGCGATGGTGGGGTTCTGGGCCACCTTGTCCCTGAACATCCCGGACTTCAGCCGCTACGCCAAAAGCCAGAAAGACCAGATCCTGGGGCAGATTTTTGGCCTGCCGCTGACCATGTTCCTGTTTGCCGCCCTGGGTGTGGTGATGACCGCCGCGTCGGAAAAACTGGTCGGCGTTACCGTGTCCGACCCGGTCAGCCTGATCGGTCATATCCAGAGCCCGGGTTGGGTGGCACTGGCGATGGCATTGATCATCATTGCCACGCTGTCGACCAACACCGCGGCCAATATCGTATCGCCCACCAATGACTTCCAGAACATCGCCCCCAAGCTGATCAACCGCACCACGGCGGTGATATTGACCGGCCTGGTGGGGCTGGCGCTGATGGCCCATGAACTGCTGAAAAAACTCGGCCTGCTGGTCTCGGACGTGAGCCTGGAGACGGTGTATTCCAACTGGCTGCTGGGTTATTCCAGCCTGCTGGGCCCGATTGCCGGGATCATGGTGGTCGACTATTTCATCATTCGTCAGCAAAAACTCGACCTCGCCGGTCTGTACTGCGACGGCGTGTATCCGGCCTGGCACTGGAACGGTTTTATCGCTTTTGGCGTACCTGTGGTGCTGACCCTGCTGTCACTGGGCAGCAACGCTTTTAGCTGGTTCTACGATTTCGGCTGGTTTACCGGGTCGTTGCTCGGGGCCGGGATTTACTACGCGCTGCACCGTCTGGGCAGCCAGCAGGTCGAGACCGTCGAAGGCTCGGTTTGAAGCCGACTCCTATAAAAAATGCCTGAGGAAACACCATGAACGCTGCACAAGAGCTGCAACAGCAACGCCCGCAATCGATCAACGGCGAGCGCCTGTGGGCCTCGCTGATGGAACTGGCCCAGCTTGGCGCCACGGTCAAAGGCGGCGTGTGCCGCCTGGCCCTGACCGACCTCGACCGTCAGGCCCGGGATATTTTCGTGCGCTGGTGCGAAGAGGCGGGCTGCACCGTCAGCGTGGATGCCGTGGGCAATATCTTTGCCCGCCGCGCCGGGCGCAACCCCGAGTTGCCACCGGTAATGACCGGTAGCCATATCGACACCCAGCCCACGGGCGGCAAGTTTGATGGCTGCTTCGGCGTGCTCGCCGGGGTTGAAGTGCTGCGTACCCTCAACGACCTCAACATCGAGACCGAAGCGCCGCTGGAAGTGGTGGTGTGGACCAACGAAGAGGGCTCGCGATTTGCGCCGTGCATGATGGGCTCCGGGGTGTTTGCAGAAAAATTCACCCTCGAAGAAACCCTGGCCAAAACCGATGCCCAGGGCGTAACCGTGGGTGAAGCCCTGGATGCGATCGGCTATGCCGGCAGCCGCAAGGTCAGCGGGCATCCGGTGGGGGCGTACTTTGAAGCCCATATCGAGCAAGGGCCGATCCTCGAAGACGAACGCAAGACCATCGGTGTGGTGCTGGGAGCCCTGGGGCAGAAATGGTTCGACCTCAACCTGCGCGGCGTCGAAGCCCATGCCGGGCCGACCCCCATGCATCTGCGCAAGGACGCCCTGGTGGGCGCGGCGGCCGTGGTGGCTGCCGTCAACCAGGCTGCCCTCGGCCACCAGCCCCATGCCTGCGGCACCGTGGGTTGCCTGCAAGCCTACCCGGGTTCGCGCAACGTGATCCCCGGAGAAGTGCGCATGACCCTGGATTTCCGGCATTTGCTGCCCGAGCGCCTGGACTCGATGATCGAACAGGTGCGCGGGGTCATCGAGGCCACCTGCAAAGAGCATGGCCTGAGTTTTGAACTGACGCCCACGGCGGATTTTCCGCCTTTGTACTTCAACCCTGATTGCGTCAGCGCGGTACGCGATGCGGCCAATGAACTGGGCTTGTCGAACATGGATATCGTCAGCGGGGCAGGGCATGACGCCATCTTCCTGGCCGAGTTGGGCCCGGCGGGTATGATATTTGTGCCGTGCGAAGGTGGCATCAGCCACAACGAAATCGAAAACGCCGATCCCAAGGATCTCGCGGCGGGGTGTGCCGTGCTGCTCAAGGCGATGTTGGCGGCTTCGAAAACGGTGTGTAGCCGCTGAGGAGCACAGCGAGGCTGCGACGGGTTGCGCCGCGACCCTGTGCTTTGACCTGAAGCGAAGGGCCTGCGGCCCTTTTCGCAGCCTGCGGCAGCGGCTACAGGATTCGCATCTGAAGCACGCTCTCATCTGTAGCAGTTAACGAGTAGAACGAGGCTACGTCTGGTTTGGTGTGCCACTGCAACGCAGCAGTCGTAAAACCAGACGCCTGTGGTGTGCCAGTTAGATCCGACTCCCGGGCTTTAGGGCCGCTACGCAGCCTCGCTCCGCTCGTCAACTGCTACAAAGATTGCGCCGTACACACTTGCGCCAACAGGTCGGCCAGTTGGCCGCCTCGGAGGTTTTTGATCTGCTTTCGATCTTGATCTACCTGCCCCATCGGGAGGCCGAGAGGAGGTTCTGCGCAGTGGGCCGACCGGCATGGATGCCGGGAGAGCCGCGATGGGCCATGGATGGCCCGTGGCGGCGGGCCCACGGAGCTAACCTGCGCGAGGGAACCTGAGCGCAGCGAAGGCCGTACGCCAGGGGCAAGGCCTTTTTGGTTCCTTTTGTGGCTGTTTGACAAAAGGGACTCGCCGTAAGGGCGAAACCATAATTTCAGTTAAACGCGAATGCTGGATATGTACTCGGGTTAACTGTTTTCCTGTAGCCGTAGACGAGTAGAACGAGGCTACGTCCGGCTGGGTGCGCCACTGAGACGCAACAGTCGTAAAACTAGGCACCTGCGCGTACCGGTTAAACCCGACTCCGAGCTTTAAGGCCGCTACACAGCCGGACGCAGCCTTGCTCCGCGAGTCAGCTCATACAAGGAACCCGTAACCGGCAACAGAGTATTTACAGGTTTTGTACTGACTGATCCCAACCACCCCCTAGGGCCGTCAATAACCCTACGCTGGCCTGCAACTGCCGGGTGCGCAGGGCTTGTACCTGGCGCTGCGCCTGCAGGGCGGCGGTCTGGGCGGTGACGACGTCCAGGTAACTCACCGCGCCCGCTTCGTAGCTGTGGGTGGCAATGGCCCGGGTGTGTTCGGCCGCGTTGGCCGCGGCCTGTTCGTCGAGGCTTTGCTGTTGCAGGTCGCGCAGCTGGCCCAGGTTATCTTCAACTTCGCGCACCGCGTGCAACACCTGGCTGCGGTAGTGGGCCGAGGCTTCTGCAAATTCAGCCCTGGCCTGGCGCTCCTGAGCATCCAGCCTGCCACCGTCAAAAATCGGCAGGTTGACCAACGGCCCCAACGCCCAGAACCGATTACCGGCAGACAGCAAGTTGCCGCTGCCCTGGGTTTGCCCGCCCAGCAGGCCGGTCAGGCTGAAGTCCGGGTACCAGGCCGCTTTCGCCACGCCGATCCCGGCGTTGGCGGCAAATACCCGGCGTTCGGCTGCGGCGATGTCGGGGCGTCGCTGCAGCAGGGTGCTGGGCAAGGTGCGCGGCGGGTCGGGCAAGCCCAGGGTCTGTTTGCCTGGCGCCAGCTGGAAGCTGCTGGCGGGCTCGCCCACCAGTTCGCCAATGGCGTGTTCGGCCAGGTTACGCTGGCCGCGCACATCGTCCAGTTGCGCCTCGGCTTCAGCCAGTTGGCTCTGGGCGCGGGTCAGGTCAAGTTCGGAGGCGATTTGCCCTTCATAGCGCGAGCGGGTCAATGCCAGGGCCTGGCCGTAATCATCCAGCGAGCGGGACAGGATCTGCTGCTGGGCATCCAGCCCGTCAACTTGCACATACAGGCTGGCCAATTGATGTTGCAGGCTAAGGCGCGCCACGGCCAGATCGTCCGCCGAGGCCTGGGCCTGGGCATCACCTGCCGCCACTTGATTGCGGATTTTGCCCCACAGGTCGAGGTCGAAATTCAGCGCAAACCCCGCCGTATTGCTGTTGTAGACGGAAGGTTGAGTACTGCCGCGCAACGGTCGGTTGTCTGATTGGCGCTGGCGCAGTGGCTGACCACTGGCGCTAACTTGTGGAAAGAGCCCGGCGTGCAACTGGCCGGCATAGGCCTGCGCCGCATCAAAGTGCGCCAGCGCCGCGGCCAGATCCGGGTTGGCCTTGAGCAACTGCTGTTGCAGGCTGTTCAGGCGTTCGTCCTGATACACCCGCCACCACTGCGGTGACAGCTGGTCGGCCGGTTGCGCGCTGTGCCACGGTCCGTCGCTGCTTTGCTCGCGGTAGTGCTCGGGCAGTTGCAGGTCGGGGGTCTTGTAGATCGGCGCCAGCGAACAGCCCTGCAACGCCAGGGCCAGTAACAGGGCGCTGCGTTTAAGCCTTGGCTGCATGGGGGGCTCCTGCGTCGGCCAGTTTCACCGAATCACCTTCACGCAAGGCGTCAGGCGGGTTGTCGATGACCGTGTCGGCCGCCTTGAGGCCCTGGTCGATCACCAGTCGCTCACCCAGGTCCAGGCCGATATGGATGGTTTGCAAGTGCACATGCCGAGCGCTGTCGAGCACCGCCACCTGGGTGCCCTGGGCGCGGAAGATCAACGCGCTGGCCGGGATGCTGACGCCGTGGGTATCGGCCGGGATCGACAGCACCGCCTCGGCATAGTCGCCGGGCATCAGCGCGTCGCCGGGGTTTTGCGCGACAAACTGGGCCATCAGGGTGCCGGAACGCTGATCAATCGCGGTTGAGTTGCCGATCAGTGTTGCGTTGAACGTCTGCCCCGGATGTTCCGGTACGTTGAGCTGCACCTGCATGCCGGGGCGGATCACGCTGGCGTAGTTCTGCGGCACCGGCACATACAGGCGTAGCTGGTGGGTGTCGGCAATATCGAACAGCTCGGTATCGCTGTCGGTGTCGGCCTTGATCAACTGGCCAATATCGGTGTGGCGCGCGGTGATGGTGCCGGCGAACGGCGCACGAATGGTCTTGTAGGCTTCCAGCGTCGACAGGCGTGCGTAATCAGCTTCGGCAGCCTGGGCATTGGCCTTGGCGGCGGCTGCATTGGACAGTTTTTCGTCGGCCTCCTGGCGCGATACCGAGTGGCTGGCCAGCAGGTTTTGCCAGCGCGTGGCCGTGGTGGCCGCCAGCCGGGCGTTGGCCTGCTCCTGGCGCATGTGCGCGCGGGTCTGGGCCAGTTGCTGATCCAGATCGGGGCTGTCGATCACTGCCAGAATTTGCCCGGCCTTGACCTTGCTGCCGATATCGGTCTGCCAGCTTTGCAGGTAGCCGTTGACCCGGGCATGGATCGGCGCCTTGCTCCACGCTTCCAGGTGCGCGGGCAGGCGCAGGGTGTCGCCGTGGGCGTTCTGCAGTGGCTGGAACACGCTGACAATCGGCAGTGCGGCCGCTTCGGTCCATTGGCTCACCGCCTGTTCGTGGCGACTGCGGGCGGCCAGGCCGTTGGCCACTAGCAAGGCAGCCAGGGTCAGGCCACCGATGCCCAGGTACATCAAGCGCTTGCGCGAAGGTTTTTGATCAGACGACATGGGAAGTTTCTCCAGCAGCAGCGCGATTTTTTTCACGGCCGTGCACCAGGCTGAACACCACGGGCACGAACAGCAGGGTGGCAACGGTGGCCAACATCAGACCGCCAATAACGGCGCGTCCGAGGGGGGCGTTCTGTTCTTCTGACAAGGCCAGCGGGAGCATGCCGATCATCATGGCCAGTGCGGTCATGCACACCGGTCTGAAGCGTGTGTAGCCCGCTTCCAGCGCCGCCTTGAGGGCATCGCCATGCTCGGTCAGCCGTTCGCGGCAGAAGCTCACCACCAGAATCGAGTTGGCCGTGGCCACCCCCATGCACAGGATGGCGCCGGTCAGGGCGGGCACCGACAGCGAGGTGCCGCTGAGGAACAACATCCACACAATCCCGGCCAGGGCTGCGGGCAGGGCGGTGATGATCACGAACGGGTCGACCCAGGACTGGAAGTTGACCACGATCAGCAGGTAGATCAGCACCACCGCGCCGAGCAGGCCAAAACTCAGGCCGCTGAAGGCTTCATGCAGGGCGTCGATCTGGCCATGCAGGCTGATGATTGCGCCTTTGGGCCGCAGGTCGGCCGCGCCGTCAATCACCTTTTGCACATCCGCCGCCACCGAGCCCAGATCGCGGCCCTGAATGTTGGCGTACAGGTCCAGCGTCGGCTGAATGTTGTAGTGGCTGACCACGGCCGGGCTTTCTACGCGGCTGATGGTGGCCAGCCCGCCGAGGATTTGTGACTGGCCGTTGCTGCCCGTTACCGGCAACGCTTCCAGCGCCGGCAGGCTGTCCAGGCGGTATTGCGGTGTGGCCGCGACCACGCCGTAGGACACACCGTTTTGCGGGTTGAGCCAGAACGTCGGCGCCACCTGGGAGCTGCCTGCCAGCGACGCGACCATGCTGTTGGTTACGTCTCGCTCGGTAATCCCCAGGCCATTGGCGCGCAGGCGATCGACCTTGACCTGCAGCGACGGGTAACCCACCGACTGCTGAATGCGCAGATCGGCAATGCCCGGCACATGTTGCAGGCGCCGTTGCAGTTCCAGGGCATAGGCGCGGTTGGCCTCGTCGTCATGCCCGGAGATCTTCACGTCCAGCGGTGCTGGGGCGCCGAAGTTGAGGATCTGGGTGCTGATATCCGCCGGTAAAAATGCGAACTGGCTGCCGGGAAAGCTCTCTGGCAGCGCTTCACGCAGGCGCTTTACATAGTCAGCGGTAGGGCTGTGGCCTTCCTTGAGGGTGACCTGAATATCGCCGTCCTGTGGGCCGATTGTGCCGCTGCTGCTGTAGGCCATATCGATGCCGCTAAGAGGAATGCCGATATTGTCGATCACGGTGTCCAACTGGTCGGCGGGGATGATTTCACGAATGCGCGATTCGATGCGGTCGAAGTCCGCAGCGCTTTCTTCGATGCGCGTCCCCAGCGGCAAGCGCACATGTAGGGCCAGGGCCCCGGCATCGGTGGCCGGGAAAAAGTCCTGGCCCAGGCTTGGCAGCAAGGCAAAGGAGGCCAGCACGCAGGCCATAAAACCCAGCAAAAAGCGCTTGCGGTTGGCCAGGGCCAACTCCAGCAGGGCGTAATAGGCATCGCGCACCGCCGAGAAACGCCGCTCGAAACCGGCTTGAAAGCTCAATAGCGCACGCACAGGTGCCGAATGCTGCTTGCTGTGCTGGTCGCCCTCGTGATGGTTGATGTAGCCGTCTTCCGGGTGATGCCCGGCACCTTGCTCCGGCACATGTGGCTTGAGCAGAAACAGCGCCAGGGTCGGCACCAGGGTGCGCGACAGAATAAACGAGCTGCCCATGGCGAAAATCACTGACAGCGCCATCGGGCGGAACAGGTAGCCGGCAATGCCTTGCAACATGAACATCGGCACAAACACGATGCAGATACACAGCAGCGACACGAAGGCCGGGCCGACGATCTGCTTGGCACCGTCGAGGATCGCGTCGCGCACCGACTTGCCCTGCTCAAGGTGCCAATTGATGTTTTCGATGGTGACGGTGGCATCGTCCACCAGAATCCCCACCGCCAGCGCCAGCCCGCCGAGGGTCATGACATTGAGGGTTTGCCCGCTCAGGGCCAGCAGTGCGATCGCAGACAGCACGGCCAGGGGGATCGACACGGCAATAATCAGGGTTGAACGCCAGCTACCGAGGAACAGCAGGATCATGGCGCTGGTCAGCAGGGCGGCAATGATGCCTTCCTGGGCCACGCTGCCCACCGATTGCTTGACGAACACCGAGGCGTCGCCCAGCAACGAAGTTTTCAGGGAGGGCGGCAGGGTTTCGTTGATGCGCGGCAGCATCCCGCGAATGCCGTCGACAATGGACAGCGTCGAGATATTGCCGTTTTTCAGCGCCGGCATCAGCACCGCCCGGTGGCCGTCGACCCGCACGATATTGGTTTGCGGCGGCGAGCCATCACGCACATGGGCCACCTGGCCAATGGTGATCAGCGCGCCATCGACGGTCTTGATCGGCAGGTCATTGAGTTCGTCGATGGCCTTGGGGCTGTTATTGAGCAACACCGTGTACTCATAGGTACCGAGCTTGGCGGTGCCCACCGGGATGATCTGGTTCTGCGCCGCCAGGGCATTGCCCACGTCCTGCGCCGACAGGCCCTTGGCCGCCAGCGCCTGGGGGTCGAGGTCGAGGGTGATCTGGCGCTGCTTGCCGCCCATGGGGGTGGGCATGGCCAGGCCGGGCAGGGCACTCAAGGGCAGGCGGATATTGTTCTGCACCAGGTCGCGGATTTTCGCTTCCGACAAGGTAGGGCTGGAGAACGCCAGTTGCAGGATCGGTACGGTCGAGGCGCTGTAATTGAGGATCAGCGGTGGGGTAATGCCCGGCGGCATTTGCTTGAGTACGGTTTGTGACACGGCCGTCACTTGCGCATTGGCGGTACGAATATCTACCCCGGGCTGGAAGAAAATTTTCACGATGCCCATGCCGGGCAGTGACTGCGACTCGATATGTTCGATGTCGTTGACCGTGGTACTGAGCGAGCGCTCGTAGGTGTAGATCACCCGGCCCGCCATATCCGCCGGGGCCAGCCCGGTGTATTGCCACACCACGGCCACCACTGGAATACCGATGTCGGGGAACACATCCGTGGGGGTGCGAACAGCCGCCAGCGGCCCGATGATGCAGATGAAAATCGCCAGCACGATAAACGTGTAGGGCTTGTGCAGTGCGGTCTTTACCAGCCCGAGCATGCCTGGACCTCCGGGGAGTGGAATTGCAAACCTCGGCAGTCTCACCGCTCAAACCTAACGATCCGCTTTCAGCAACGTGAAGGTTCCTTTAGTAACGGGCTGAATTTCCCTTCACTTTCATTCATTTGGCGCAAGGCGCGGGGCGCTGCAAGCTTGAGGCCTACTCCATTATTTCGAGGCACGCCTGCGATGAACCTTAAACCGCTGTTGCTGATTCCCTCCCTGGGCCTGGTGCTCTTGCTGTCGGCCTGTGCCGGGCCGATGCCAAAGCAAGACCCGGGCGAGGCGTGGATCGGTCTTAAAGAAGAGGGCAACAGTGACCTGATGGCCGAGCGCGTGGATGGCAAAAACATCAACGATGGCCGCTACTTCGAAGTCACCCCCGGTGCCCACCGCCTGGACGTGACCTTGTTTGAAGGGGCAACGGGCGATGAAAACCAGGTCGATTGCCAGGGTAAGGTCAACTACACCGGATTCAAGGCCGGCGAGCGCTACCAACTGATCGAATCGAGCCTGGGGCCTGAGATCAGCGCAAGGCTGGTGGATGGCCACGGCAAGGAAGTGGCGCACACGGCGGACTTCACCTGTATGCCGGGGTGAGATTGCCCCTGTAGCCGCTGCCGAAGGAACGAGGCTGCGTTCGGCGACGCAGTCGTCGTAAAGCCTGAACCTCGGTCTTTCAGTCAAATCACGGGTGAAGGCGTTACGAGCGCTTCGTCGCGGTGGCGCACCATCTCGAACGTAGCCTCGTTCCTTCGGCAACTGCTACAGGAATGTGGGCATCAACTGAACGACTTGACGATCTTGCCCAATGTTTCCATGGCCTTTTCGCAAGCAGCATCCCACGGGCTGCCATAGTTCAGGCGGATGCAGTTGCGAAAGCGCTGGGTGGCCGAGAAGATCGGCCCCGGTGCAATGCTGATCCCTTGCGCCAACGCCATCTGGAACAGTTTGAGCGAGTCCATCTGCTCGGGCAGCTCCAGCCACAGAAAGTAACCGCCCGACGGCTGGCTGACCCGTGTCTGCGCCGGAAAATACCGGGCAATGGCCGCCAGCATCGCGCTTTGCTGTTCTTCCAGGGCATAGCGCAACTTGCGCAGGTGCCGGTCGTAGCCGCCGTGTTGCAGGTAATCGGCAATGGCGGCCTGGGCCGGCATGGAGGCGCACAGCGAGGTCATCAGTTTCAGCCGTTCGATTTTCTGCGCGTAACGGCCCGCCGCCACCCAGCCAATGCGATAGCCCGGTGCCAGGCTTTTGGCAAACGAGCCGCAATGCATCACCAGCCCTTCGGTATCAAAGGCCTTGGCCGGCTTGGGCGGGTGCTGGCCGTAATACAGTTCGGCGTATACATCGTCTTCAATCAGCGGCACCTGATGCGTGCGCAGCAGTTCGACCAGCGCCTGTTTCTTGGCCTCGGGCATGGTCGCGCCAATCGGGTTCTGGAAGCTGGTCATGCACCACACGGCCTTGATCGGGTGGCGCTCCAGGGTTTGTGCCAGTACCCCGAGGTCGATGCCATCACGGGGGTGCACCGGGATTTCCACGGCCTTGAGCTTGAGCCGTTCCAGCACTTGCAGGCAGGCGTAGAACGCCGGGGCCTCGATGGCCACCAGGTCGCCGGGCTCGGTGACGGCCTGCAGGCACAGGTTGAGGGCCTCCAGCGCGCCATTGGTGATCAGCAGTTCTTCCATCGGCAGCATCAGCCCGCCGACCATGTAGCGCAGGGCTATTTGCCGGCGCAGTTGCGGGTTGCCGGGGGACATGTCGGTGACCACCATGCGCGGGTCCATCTCGCGGCTGGCGGTGGCCATCGAGCGGGCCAGGCGTTGCAGCGGAAACAGCATCGAGCTGGGGAAGGCCGAGCCGAAGGGCACGGTGTGCGGGTCCTTGATGGAGTCCAGCACCGAAAACACCAGGGCGCTGACATCCACCTGGGTGGATTCGGTGACATGGCTGCTGAACACCGGTTCACAGAAGGCGCCGGGGGTGTGGGTGTTGACGAAATAGCCCGAGCGCGGCTTGGCCCGGATCAGGCCGCGGCGCTCCAGCAGGTAATAGGCCTGGAACACCGTCGAGGGGCTGACCCCATAGGTTTGGCTGGCATAGCGCACCGAAGGCACGCGCTGCCCGGGGCCGAGCACCCCGGAGCGGATCAGTTCGGCAATATCGTCGGCGAATTTTTCATAGCGTTTCATGGGGTAAGGCTCGGTCCGGCGTTGGGTTGCACGCAGTACAAATGTGTGGGAGCGGGCTTGCTCGCGATAGCCTCACCGCGATTGGTCTGACACACCGCAGCGATCCTGTCGCGAGCATGCCCGCTCCCACACACAACATATTTGCAGATTAACGGTTCAGCGGTGCAACGAAACGGCTTTTGGCCACGCTGCGGATGTTCGGTTCATCGGTGTCGGTGACCACAAATTCGAGGGTCTGCGAGCTGCTTTTCGGGCGCTCGGCCAGTAGTGCGACAGACACCGGCACATCGACAATCTCGCCGGGGGCCAGGGTCAGTTCGGTCTTGCCCTGCAACTGGAAGTCCTCGGCGTCCTGCAACGACACCCGATAGTGCTGCGGTTCCTGGGTCTTGTTGATGATTTTCAGGCTGTAGATGTTCTCGATCTGGCCCTGGCTGTTCTCGCGGAACAGGCCACGGTCCTTGATCACGTCCAGGGACACCATGGTACGCATGTTCAGGGCCATCACCAGCGCGCCGATCATCACCACCAGCACCACGGCGTAGCCGATCAGGCGCGGGCGCAGCAGGTGGGTCTTGCCGCCTTGCAGTTCGTGCTCGGAGGTGTAGCGCACCAGGCCCGGGGCGTAACCCATTTTTTCCATCACCGAGTCGCAGGCATCGATGCAGGCTGCGCAGCCAATGCATTCCATTTGCAGGCCATCGCGGATATCGATGCCGGTGGGGCAGACCTGCACGCACATATGGCAATCGATGCAATCCCCCAGCCCGGCCTGCTTGGGCTCCACCCCGCGCTTGCGCGGGCCACGGTTTTCACCGCGGGCCACGTCATAGGAAATGGCCAGGGTGTCCTTGTCGAACATCACGCTCTGGAACCGTGCATACGGGCACATGTGCATGCACACCGCCTCGCGCAGCCAGCCGGCGCTGAGATAGGTGGCACCGGTGAAAAACAGCATCCAGAACAGGCTGATACCGGCGATTTCCAGGGTCAGCAATTCAGTGGCCAACGGCCGTACCGGCGTGAAGTAGCCGACGAAGGTCAGCGCGGTCATCACGCTGATGGCCAGCCACAGCGAGTGCTTGGCCGTACGGCGCAAGATCTTGTTCAGGCGCCAGGGTGCGGCTTGCAGTTTTATGCGCTGGTTTCTGTCACCTTCGGTGATCTTTTCGCACCACATAAACAGCCAGGTCCAGGTGCTTTGCGGGCAGGTGTAGCCACACCACACCCGGCCGGCAAATACCGTGATCGCAAACAGGCCAAAGGCGGCAATGATCAGCAGTGCCGAGAGCAGGATAAAGTCCTGCGGCCAGAAGGTTGCGCCGAAGATATGGAATTTGCTTTCAGATAAATCCCAAAGGACCGCCTGACGGCCGTCCCAATTCAGCCAGACCGTGCCAAAGAACAGCAAAAACAACAGGCCTGCGCCCAGGATCCGCAGGGTGCGGAACAGGCCGGTGAAACTGCGGGTGTGAATCAGGTTGTCGCTGGACTTGTTTTTGATTTTTGCGGCCCTTGGTCGGGGAGCCTCAAATGATTCAAGTATCTGGACGGGAATTTGTTCGCTCATGGTCTTTCGCTCATCAGCCTCCATCAGGCATGAGCACTATGCCCAGCGAACTGTTTGCAGAACAGACTCAGGTATTTGATTTAAAACCGGATCAGATGCGCTCTGGCAGCGGCCTGCGACAATCTGCTGCATCCGGGGCTGTGCCCCGGTTTTACAGGCTTTGCGCGCCTTTAACGCAGTTCTGTGGAACAGAGGGTGATCGGGGTCAAGCAAATCAGCGAATCACCCTCTGTCGTGGCCAGCCAGCTTCACACCTTTCGCGGCACTTGCTCACAAGGCGGGTCACCGATGGGCTGCGGGTCAGGCTCTTGCTCTGGCGGCGCCGGGGGAACGGGTGGCAAGGCTGGCTTGTCGATATTGGGATCGGGGGTTTCAGGGGCAATGGGGATGCTCATCACGATGACCTCATGGTGGCGGGATGTGAGGGCTGTCGGGTGGTTGACCCGCCGTGGGCAGGTTTGATTCCGCTGATGTGACCGACGGCGCAAAACGCTGTGGGTGCCGCAATCTTTGCATGTGTTTTGCATAAACCAAGGGCAATTAGCCCTCACGGGGAGCCCCACAACAGCTAGTCTTGGTGGGGACTGTGGATTGTAGGACATAGGCCAAGTCGATGACTGAAAAGTATGCACATGCATACACAACCTTTACCGGACGGAGAGCAGCATGAGTTCGAGCATGGATACTGGTAAAGGTAAAGACTCGCTGTTACCCGCCCCTACGGATATCGACGCACTGACCAAGGCCGAGCACCCCGATCCGTTTGCGGTGCTGGGGGCACATGCCGATGGCGGCGGCGGGCAGTTTATCCGGGCTTATTTGCCCGGCGCGACAAATGTAAATGTACTGGCCAGGGATACCGGTGAGGTGCTGGGCCGTCTTGATGATGCAAAAGTGCCCGGCCTGTTTGTCGGGCATTTCACACAGGCGCGGCCGTACTTGCTGCAGGTTGATTGGGGCAATGCGGTGCAGACCAGCGAAGATCCCTACAGCTTTGGCCCGCTGCTGGGTGAGATGGATCTGTATCTGTTTGCCGAAGGCAATCACCGCGATTTAAGCAGCTGCTTCGGGGCGCAATTGATGCATGTCGATGGCGTACCTGGGGTGCGCTTTGCCGTGTGGGCGCCGAATGCGCGGCGCGTCTCGGTGGTGGGTGATTTCAACGGCTGGGACGGCCGTCGCCACCCCATGCGCCTGCGCCATGCCAACGGCGTATGGGAGCTGTTTGTGCCGCGCCTGCAAGCGGGCGAGGCCTACAAGTATGAAATCCTCGGCGCCAACGGTATCTTGCCGCTCAAGGCCGATCCCGTGGCCCTGGCCACGCAGTTGCCACCGGATACCGCGTCCAGGGTTGCCGCGCCCCTGGCCATCGACTGGCAGGACGGAGAGTGGATGCAAGCCCGTGAACAGCGCCAGCGCCATGATGCGCCGCTGTCGATCTATGAGTTGCATGCAGGCTCATGGCAATGTGAGGTCGATGATGTCGGTGATATCGCCCGCCAGTACACCTGGCCGGAGCTGGCGGATCGCCTGATCCCTTATGTGCAGCAACTGGGCTTTACCCATATCGAGCTGATGCCGATCATGGAGCACCCGTTCGGTGGTTCCTGGGGGTATCAGCCCCTGTCGCAATTTGCGCCGACGGCCCGTTATGGCTCGCCAGATGATTTTGCCGCGTTCGTCAATGCCTGTCACATGGCCGGTATCGGCGTGATTCTGGACTGGGTGCCGGCGCATTTTCCCAACGATACCCACGGGCTGGCGCAGTTTGATGGCACGGCGTTGTACGAATACGCCAACCCGCTTGAAGGCTTTCATCAGGACTGGAATACCCTGATTTACAACCTGGGCCGCACCGAGGTACATGGCTTTATGCTGGCTTCGGCGCTGCACTGGCTCAAGCATTTCCATATCGACGGGCTGCGCGTGGATGCGGTGGCCTCGATGCTGTACCGCGATTATTCGCGCAAGGCCGGGGAATGGGTGCCCAACCGTCATGGCGGGCGGGAAAACCTCGAAGCCATCGAGTTTTTGCGCCATCTCAACGATGTGGTTGCCTGCGAAGTGCCGGGCGCGCTGGTGATTGCCGAAGAGTCCACGGCCTGGCCCGGCGTCAGCCAGAGCACCGATCAGGGCGGGCTGGGGTTTTCCTACAAATGGAACATGGGCTGGATGCACGATTCGCTGCACTACATCCAGCAAGACCCGGTGTACCGCGCCCACCATCACAACGAGCTGAGCTTTGGCCTGGTCTATGCCTGGACCGAGCGCTTTATCTTGCCGATTTCCCATGATGAAGTGGTGCATGGCAAGCACTCGCTGATCGACAAGATGCCCGGAGATCGCTGGCAGAAATTCGCCAACCTGCGTGCCTACTTGAGCTTTATGTGGGCGCATCCGGGCAAGAAATTGCTGTTTATGGGCTGCGAGTTCGGCCAGTGGCGCGAGTGGAACCATGATCAGCAGCTGGACTGGTATTTTCTGCAATACCCCGAGCACCGGGGCGTGCAGAAGCTGGTGGGTGACTTGAACCGGTTGTACCGCGAGCAGCCTGCGCTGTATGAGCAGGATGATGTACCGCAGGGCTTCCAATGGTTGATTGGCGATGATGCGGCCAACAGCGTTTATGCCTGGCTGCGCTGGAGCAAGGATGGCCAGCCCTTGCTGGTGGTCACCAACTTTACCCCGGTACCACGTGAGGGGTATCGCATTGGCGTGCCGTTTGCTGGCACCTGGCAGGAGGTGATCAACAGTGACTCGGCCATCTATGCCGGTTCTGACTATGGCAACGGCGGTGGGGTGGTGACCCAGCAGGTTGCCAGCCACGGCCAGGATGTATCGCTGGCCTTGAACCTACCGCCGCTGGGGGTGTTGATACTGCGGCCGGTGACTGGGTAAAGCCAAAGCCCCTCACCCTAAGCCTCTCCCGAAGGGAGAGGGGACTGGCCGCACGCGGACTCAAGAACACCACCCATCAGCTCCCTCTCCCTCGGGAGAGGGTGAGGGCATGGCGGGCTTCCCCGGTATTACAAATGCACCTCAACCGCCAACGGCAAATGATCCGATAAATGGCTCCACGGTTTGTCGCCGAGGATCTTGGGGTCATGGCTGCTGGCATTGCGCAGGTAAATGCGGTCCAGGCGCAACACCGGCCAGCGGGCCGGGTAGGTTTTCGCCACCTTGCCATGATGGCGCTCAAACACTTCATGCAGGTCGTCGCGCTGGCGCAGGGCGGCATTGCCTTGCTGCTTCCAGTCGTTGAAATCACCGGCAATGATCACCGGCTCATGGGGCGGCAAGGATTTGAGCAACTGGTTAAGCAACACAATCTGTAGCTGACGATGACTTTCCAGCAGGCTCAAGTGCACGCAAATGGCATGCACATTGTCATGCCCGGGCACGTCCAGCACGCAGTGCAGCAGGCCGCGCCGTTCAGGCCCGGTGATCGACACATCGAGATTGCGCGAGGCCTTGATCGGGAACTTGGACAGCAAGGCATTGCCGTGATGACCATCGGGGTAAACGGCATTCTGCCCGTAGGCAAAGTCGCTCCACATGCTGTCCGCGAGGAATTCATATTGTGAGGTGGCAGGCCAGTCTTCGTAGCGCGAGGCGTGTTTACCGTGCTCGCCAAGCACCTCCTGCAAAAACACCAGATCGGCACCGGTACTGCGCACCGCTTCGCGCAGCTCGGGCAGGATGAAGCGGCGGTTAAAGGCGGTAAAGCCCTTGTGCGTATTGACCGTCAGTACCTTGATTTGATGCACGGCAGGCGCTGTTGCCGGGGTGGCAGATAAAAGTGGGTTGCCGACAGCATATTCAGTGGGCATGGTCACTCCTCTGTCAGGGGCAGTTTCAAAGCGGCAAGCTCAAACAACAGCTTGCCGCTTTTTATGGGGGTGCACTTGATGTTTATCAATACTTCTACGACACCTCGGTGTGTTGCAGCTCGAACAACACCAGCGAGCGCCCGGTAACCTCGTAGGGCTTGTTGAAGGGCAGGTGCTGCGGGCCCTTGATGCTCGGGTCGGTGGTGTCGAGCCTGCATGACCAACTGATGCCGTGGGGCACTTTGGGCAGGGTGAAACTGACCGGGTCGTGGTTGGCATTGACCACGATCAGCAATGTGGCGTCAGCACCGGCGCGCTGCACTCCGGACACTTGCGCGCGGCCATCGAGCAGCATGCCCATGCAGCGGGCCTGGGCGTCTTCCCACTGTTCTGTGGTCATCTCGTTGCCGTCGGGGGCCAGCCAGGTCACGTCCTTGAACTCGGGCGTGTCGACAGAGTGACCGACCAGGAACAGGCCACGCCGCAGGATCGGGTACTGCAGGCGCAACTTGATCAGGCGTTTGACAAAGGCCTGCAGGGATTTGCCGGCCTTGTCCAGTTCCCAGTTGATCCAGCCGATTTCGCTGTCCTGGCAATAGGCGTTGTTGTTGCCGTGCTGGGTACGCGCAAATTCGTCGCCCGCCACCAGCATCGGTGTGCCCTGGGCCAGGAACAGGGTGGCCATGAAATTGCGCATCTGGCGCTGGCGCAAGGCGTTGATTTCGGGATCGTCAGTAGGGCCTTCGACGCCGTGATTCCAGGAAATATTGTTGTTGCTGCCGTCCTGGTTGTTTTCCTCGTTGGCTTCGTTGTGCTTGTCGTTGTAGGACACCAGGTCGTGCAGGGTAAAGCCGTCATGGGCGGTAATGAAGTTGACCGAGCTATAGGGCCTGCGGCCTCGCTGGTTGAACAGGTCGGCCGAGCCGGTCATGCGCCCGGCAAATTCAGCCAGCTTGCCTTCGTCGCCCTTCCAGAAGGCGCGCACGGTGTCGCGAAAGCGGTCGTTCCACTCTGCCCAGCCGGGCGGGAAACCGCCGACTTGATAGCCGCCGGGGCCACAGTCCCAGGGTTCGGCGATCATTTTCACCTGGCGCAGCAGGGGGTCCTGGCGGCAAGCCACCAGAAAGCTGTGACGCTCGTTGAAGCCGTCGTGGTAACGCCCGAGGATGGTCGCCAGGTCGAAGCGGAAACCGTCGACGTGCATTTCGCGCGCCCAGTAGCGCAGCGAGTCGGTGACCATCTGCAAGACGCACGGGTGGCTCAGGTCGAGGGTGTTGCCGGTGCCGGAGTCGTTGATGTAATAGCGCTTGTCATCGGGCATCAGGCGGTAGTACGAGGCGTTGTCGATGCCGCGCATGGACAGGGTAGGGCCTTGCTCGTTGCCTTCGGCGGTGTGGTTGTAGACCACATCCAGGATCACCTCCAGCCCGGCCTTGTGCAGGTGCGCCACCGTTTCCTTGAACTCGGCAATCTTGCCGCTGGCCAGGTAGCGCGGGTCCGGGGCGAAAAAGGCGATGCTGTTGTAGCCCCAATAATTGGTCATGCCTTTTTGCAGCAGGTGCTGGTCGTTGACGAAGGCATGCACCGGCAGCAGTTCGACACTGGTCACGCCAAGGTCGGTGATGTGCTCGACCACCTCGTCCACCATCAAACCGGCAAAGGTGCCGCGCAGCGCATCCGGCACGGCCGGGTGGCGCATGCTGATACCGCGCACATGGGCTTCATAGAAGATGGTGCGCTCCCACGGCACGCTCAGTCGGCGGTCATGGCCCCAGGTGTGCGCCGGGTCGACGACCTTGCACTTGGGCACGAAGGGCGCGCTGTCCCGTTCATCGAAACTCAGGTCGGCATCGGGGTGGCCGATGGTGTGGCCAAACAAGGCTTCGGACCATTTCAGTTCGCCTACCAGTTGCTTGGCATAGGGGTCGATCAGCAATTTGTGGTGGTTGAAACGGTGGCCGTTTTCCGGCTCGTAGGGGCCGTAGACGCGGTAACCGTAGACCTGCCCCGGGTGGGCATCGGGCAAATAACCATGAAAGGTTTCGTCGGTGTACTCGGGCAGTTCGATCCGCTCCAGTTCGACTTCACCCGCCGCGTCGAACAGGCACAGTTCGACTTTGCTGGCGTTGGCCGAGAACAGGGCGAAATTGACGCCCAGGCCATCCCAGGTGGCACCGAGGGGGAAGGGCAGCTCTTCGCGGATGCGCAAGGGGTCGCCAGTGGGCGGTGCTGACGTGTGTTTACTCATGACCTGCTCCTGCACAACCGGAATTTAAGACGTAGATGGCCCGTGGGAGCTGGCTTGCCTGCGATCAAGACACCTCGGCACATCAGGTTGGCCGGGTTGATCCAATCGCGGGCAAGCCCGCTCCCACAGGGGGTGGCGGCTACTCAAGACGAGGCAGGCTTGCGCGGTGCCCGGGGTTTTTTCTCGCCGGCAGGTTTTGCTGCGGCCTTGGCCTTGGTGGCCTTTGCCGGCGCCTTGGAGGGGGCCAGGGCTTGCGCCTGGGCCAGTTTGTGAGCCATTTCCCAGTGGCGGGCCTCCTGGCCCTGCGGACGGCCCTCGGATTCCCAGATCTGATAGGCAAATTCACGAATGTGTTTGTCGTCATTACTCATGGTAAAGCTCCTTGCTCTTGGGTGAGTTAGCGGTCTCGTTCGTGGGCTTGCAGGCGGGCGCAAGCCAGTAACTCGAAGCGTTGCGTGGCATCGATGGCGTCCAGCAACAGGCTGCAATCGCCCGGCAGCCTTCGGCACCAGTTGGGGTGGCCACTGACGGTGCCAGGCACATTGGCTTGTTCCTCAAGCCCCAGGGCATCCTCGATCGGCAGCAGCACCAGGGGCGCACGGGTGTGCCCCAGAAAACGGATGCTGGCGTCCAGTGTCGGGGCGTTGCCCTGGACTTCTTCCTGAAAATTCTGCGGGTCCAGGCGCAGGGCCCGATCCAGCCCTTCACATTCTCGCTGGCGCTCCTCGCGCCAGCGTTGCGCGGCAATCGGGTCGATCAGGTTGAGGCGTTCGTTCCAGTCGATATCACGCCCGTGCAGCCAGCCGGTGAGTGTTGGCAGGTCGTGGGTGCTGGTGGTGGCCAGGGCATCATCCGGCCAGTCCAGAATGGGTTTGAAGCGGGCACCGTAGTCCTGCTCGAACAGCAGTACGCGAATGCCCAGGATCGCTCGTTCGCTGAGCTTTTCCCGCAGGCCTTCCGGCACCGTACCGAGGTCTTCACCGAGGACGATGGCCTGATGGCGCACGGACTCCAGGCAGACCAGGCGCAGCAAGTCATCGATGGGGTAATACAGGTACGCACCCTGGTCGGGCGATGCCCCCAGGGGGATCACCCACAAGCGCTGCAAGCCCAGCACATGGTCGATGCGCAGGCCACCGGCGTGGGCAAAGTTGGCGCGCAGCATTTCAATAAACGCGCGAAAACCGCTGCGTTTGAGGCCTTCAGGCGAGAACGCAGAAATGCCCCAGCCCTGGCCTGCGCGGTTGAGGGCATCGGGTGGCGCACCAACGGTCAGTTGCGCGAGTAATTCGTCCTGACGGCACCAGGCCTGGCTGCCAGCGCCATCGGCACCCACCGCCAGATCGGCAATCAGGCCGATGGCCATGCCACTGGCGCGGGCCGTGGCCTGGGCGCGCTCCAGGCAACTGGTGATCAACCATTGGCAAAAAGCGTAATAGGCGATGGTCTGGCGATGCTCCTCGGCAAACTGCAGTAGCGCCGGGCTGTCCGGGTTGCGCCATTGTTCGGGCCAGTCGCGCCAGTCGAGGCTGTGTTGCTCTGCCACGCAGAGTTCCTGCAGGGCTTCAAAGCGGCAGTGATTTTCCAGGGCTTCGCCACCCCGTTGGCGAAAATGCTGGAAGTCAGCCTCAAGCGGGTGCGCTTGGCGGGTGAAATCCTGGTAGAGCTGGCGCAGCAGGGTCTGCCTGGCCCGGGTGGCTGCGGGCCAATCGATCAGCGGCAGCTGTTCCAGGCGCTGCAATTCGTCTTGCAAGCCTGTGGCTTCGATGGCCCTGTGCAGCGCCTCCTCGCCGAGGATACTGGCCGGTGCTGCATACAGGCTGTTGAGAAACAGGCGGCTGGAGGGTGAGTACGGGCTGTAGTGCTTGGGCGCGCTACTAAACATGGCGTGTACAGGGCTGATGGCCAAAGCATCGGCCCCCCGTTCTGCCACCCCTTGCAGCAGGGTTTCCAGGGCCCGGGTGTCGCCAAAGCCGCCATCGCCATGACGGCGCAGCGAATACAATTGCACGCTCAGACCCCAGGCCCGCGGTGCCGATTGATGCAGGGCGTCGGCAATGCTGAAGCACCTGGCCGGGGCCACGGCCAGGGTGAATTGCTGATCGTCCAGATGCACCCGGTGATAACCGATGGGGATCATGCCCGGCAGCATGGCGTCGGCATCCAGCTGGATTGGCAGTGATTCACCGTTCTCCAGGTGAACGACGCACTGGCGATGGGGGTGGAAATAGCGTGACAGGTCCAGCGCCTTGCCGACATCAGCCGTCAGCAGGGGCGGCAGGCGTTTGTTCTGTTGTTCCAGCTGCAGGTTGAGCAGGCTGGTTTCGATGGCCTCGGCACTGTCGGCAGGCAAACCCAGCCCCGCCAGAATGGCTTCCAGTACCTGGGGCGTGACGCGTTGCGGCTGGCCGTTGGCATCAATCCAGTCAACGGCCAGCCCGGCTCGGCCGGCGAGTACTTCTAGTTGCGCTTCACTCATTGGCGGTTCCCTTGCTGGCGATAAATGATCGAACGTCAGACAGATCCGCAGGTTGCATGGCTCATGGCTTTACGGCGCGGAGCAATGACTTGGCAACCAGTTGTTCATACAGCTCGGCATAGGGTTCTACGGCCTGGCACCAGTTGAATGGAGCGGCCATTGCGCGGCAGCGCATGGCATTGAGCAGTTTGGGGTAGCTGAACACCTTGAAGGCACGCTTGAGTGCTTCTTCATAGCTGGCCACGGTGGACTCGTCGAACAGAAACCCGGTCACGCCATTCTCGATGGTGTCGGCCAGGCCGCCGGTGTTGCGGGCCACCGGCAGCGAGCCGAAGCGTTGTGCATACATCTGGCTCAACCCGCAGGGTTCGTAGCGCGAGGGCATCAGCAAAAAGTCGCTGCCTGCGAACATGCGTCGCGCATCGGTTTCATTGAAACCGATGCGTACACCGATCTGACCCGGGAAACGCAGTGCCAGTTCACGCATGGCCTGTTCTTCTTCGGGCTCGCCGCGGCCGATGATGCAAATCTGCCCGCCCGACGCGACGATAAAGGCCGCCACGGCTTCGGTCAGGTCCAGCCCTTTCTGGTACACAAGGCGCGAAACCACGGCAAACAGCGGCCCCTTGGACGGCTTGAGGCCGAACAGGTTGCGCACATGGGCCGTGTTGATGGCGCGGGCGTCCCAGTCGCCGATGGCGAACGGGGCCACCAGGTGCGGGTCGGTGGTGGCTTCCCAGCTTTCATCGATGCCATTGGGGATGCCGCTGAGCAGGCCTTGCTGGGTTTTGCTGGCCAAAAAGCCGTCCAGCCCGCAGCCAAAGGCCGGGGTGGTGATTTCGGTGGCGTAGGTGGCGCTGACCGTAGTGATATGGCTGGAGTAAGCCATCCCGGCCTTGAGAAACGACAATTTGCCGTAGAACTCCATGCCGTCCTGTTGCAGGGCGTGGTGAGGGATGCCCAGCTCCGGGCAGCAGGCACGGCTGAATACGCCCTGGTAGGCCAGGTTATGGATGGTAAACAGCGTTGGCGTGCGTTGGCCGCGCCAGTGCATATAGGCGGGGGTCAGACCGGCAGGCCAGTCGTGGGCGTGGACCAGATCGGGCTGCCAGTGGATTTGCGCCAGGTTGGCAGCCATATCGGCAGCGGCCAGACCCAGGCGGGCGAAGCGAATATGGTTGTCGGGCCAGTCGCGGCCATTGTTGGCGCCGTAGGGGGTGCCTTCGCGCTCATAAAGTTCGGGGCAAATCAGCACATAGATGACCAGGCCGTCCTTCAAGTCCATACGCCCGATCTTGCAAGCGGGCAGGGCAGCATGGCCGCCCAGTTCGCCGATGATATGGATCGGGTTGTCGCTGTTGAGCACTTGCGGGTAACCGGGGATCAGCACGCGCACATCATGCAAGTGACGCATGGCCCGCGGCAGTGCGGCCGACACATCGCCCAGGCCACCGGTTTTCACCAGGTCGGCCAGTTCCGAGGTGACAAACAGCACCTTCTTTTTGTTGGGATTGGCGTTGATCACCGCCAGCGCGGGCCTCCCTGCAGGGGCCAACTCGGGCAGTGAAATAAGCTCATTCACAACTTGCGGGGTCAGACGTTGTTCTTGATGTGGCGCAGCAGCACTGATCATGAATCTCTCCCGTTGTATTTATTGATCTGCCAACGGCCACTGGCGGGTACGCCTCCAATTGCTGATCGGCCCTGTCATCCGTGACAAACATGCTCAAAAGATGATTAGGGCATTGCAAGGAATGCACCAACTGCGGCAACCGGGTCTTGAGTGGACCTACCACGGGCAAATAAGATTTGATTATTCAAATACGACAATTACACGCCGTAGACGCGACAGCGTTGAGTGTAGGAGAGATGGGTCAAGGTGCTAGGTAAAGGCAATGAATTTTTGTAAGACAATGAGAATTGCCTTGTAGGAAAAATATCTAACACGAACAGTGCTTCAGTTTCGTAGCAACTGACGAGCGGAGCGAGGCTGCGTCCGGCTGCGTAGCGGCCGTAAACCCTGGGAGCCGGGTTTAACTGATACACCGAGGCGCTGATTTTGCGGCGGCTACGTCGGGGTGCTGCATCACACCGAACGCAGCCTCGCTCCGCTCGTCAGCTGCCACTGGGATGTGGGGTGTTCGGTTCTGCAAAAAAACAGGGCGGGCGCACCGATTTGGTGCGCCCGCTTCGCGTATTTCAGTTGCCTGGGTACTCCGCGATCACCTGGTCCTTGCCGTCGTTGCCCAGGCCGATCACCTGATAGGCGTCTTTGCGATCACCCATTTCCATGCCCGGCGAACCCATTGGCATGCCGGGTACTGCGATGCCCTTGAGGTCGTTGCGCTGGGTCAGGGCAACCACTTGCTCTGCAGGTACATGACCTTCAACGAATTTGCCGTTGATCACGCCGGTATGGCAGGAAGCCAGCCGTGGCTGCACGCCAAGGCGTTGCTTGACGCTGCTCATATCGTCCTCTACATGGTCATTGACCTTGAAACCATTGGTTTCAAGGTGGGAAATCCAGGCTTTGCAGCAGCCACAATTGGCATCGCGGTGTACATCAATGGTCAGCTGCTCAGCTGCTTGTGCCAGCGAGGTCAATAACAGTGCCGACAGAGCGGCAAGGCGCAATGGTGTTTTCATCGTGTACCTCTTTACGAAAAAGCCTCAGCCTGAGCGCCAGGGGCTGTCAGGCAGATGATCACAAGATGACAAAGCTGTCAGGTTGGGGCGCCGGGAGCCCGTTCAAGGGGTCAGGCGCAAGCTGGCGCGAATGCCATTGACCTCGGCTTCGTTGGCCTTGTAGCCCTCTGCGGGGCCGGCGTAGGACAGGGCGTAGGCATTGTTGCCCTGGGTGGCAGCCACTAACGTCTGGGTGATGACGTGGTTACCGTTCTGGGTGATCTTGCAGGTGGTCTGCAGGGCCTTGAGGCCACCCAGGGTACTGTCATGGATCTTGTTGCAGGCGCTCTGGTAGCCACCCTTGGCGAAGTTTTGCTGCAGGGTCTTGCGCATTTGCAGCAACACCGCGTCCATATTGACCTTGTGCTCGGGGGCCAGGGTCGACTGGGTCAGTTCCATGACCATTTGCGGGTCGCCGCTGGCGTCGTTCTTCACCGCTCGCTGGCGCACGCTGCTGTCGTCAGGCGCGGGCGGTACGGCCTGAACTTCCCAGCCACCGGGCCAGGTGATCATCAGACCGTCGGCGCTGGCCACGGGCACGGCAGCCAGCAGGCACAAGCCGATAAAAACAGGGAAACGTCGGGCAAAATGCATGGGTCTCGGGCCTTTTGAGCGATAAATGGATTGCAATAGTGTATCAATAGGTGTCGAAGTATTGCTTTGCAGCGTGACATCAATTTCAACCATTGCTCAGCTAAACCTTTGCTTCTTATGTCTAATCCCGGACAATCGCGCCCCTCTTATGGCCGGGGCGATGTCAGCAAGGTGTTTCTTGTCCGCCCCGGCTGCGTGGTAACGACCGGCTAGCGGAGATTCGACCGGATGAATGACCAGGCTAACAGCGTCGACGAACGCTTCGACGAGACACCAGCGACCCTCACTCGCTGGAACCGTCATGACACCACCTGGATGCTGGGCCTGTTCGGCACAGCGATTGGCGCAGGTACCTTGTTTTTGCCAATCAACGCAGGGCTCGGCGGCTTCTGGCCGCTACTGATCCTGGCGCTGCTGGCGTTCCCGATGACCTTTTACGCCCACCGTGGCCTGACCCGCTTCGTACTCTCCGGCCGCGAAGGTTCAGATATCACTGACGTGGTTGAAGAACATTTCGGACTGCGCGCCGGTGCAGTGATTACCCTGCTGTACTTCCTGGCCATCTTCCCGATCCTGCTGATCTACAGCGTAGCGCTGACCAACACGGTCGGCAGCTTTATGCTCAACCAGATGCATATCACCCCGCCACCACGGGCGATCCTGTCGCTGGTGCTGATCCTGGGCCTGCTGATTGTGGTGCGTTGCGGCGAGCAGGTGATCGTCAAGGCCATGAGCATGCTGGTCTACCCGTTTATCGTGGCATTGCTGTTTTTGGCGGTGTTTTTGATTCCGCACTGGAACGGCGGCATCCTCAGTACCGCGACCACGCTGCCTGCACCTTCAGTGTTGCTGCATACCCTGTGGCTGGCGATTCCGGTGATGGTGTTTTCCTTTAACCACTCGCCGATCATCTCGGCCTTCGCCGTTGATCAAAAGCGCCGCTACGGTGCCAACGCCGATGAGCGCAGCTCGCAGATCCTGTCCCGCGCCCACCTGCTGATGGTGGTGATGGTGCTGTTCTTCGTGTTCAGTTGCGTGCTGACCCTGTCGCCAGAGCAACTGGCCGAGGCCAAGGCGCAGAACCTGTCGATCCTGTCCTACCTGGCCAACCACTTCAGCAACCCGACCATCGCCTTTGCCGCGCCATTGATTGCATTCGTGGCCATTGCCAAGTCCTTCCTGGGCCACTACATCGGCGCCAGCGAAGGCCTTAAAGGCCTGGTACTGAAAACCGGCAAACGCCCGGGTACGAAAAGCCTCGACCGCATGACGGCCGCCTTCATGCTGGTGGTGTGCTGGGCCGTGGCCACGCTTAACCCGAGCATCCTGGTCATGATCGAAACCCTGGGCGGGCCGGTGATTGCCGCCATCCTGTTCCTGATGCCGATGTATGCGATCCGCCGGGTACCGGCTATGCGCCAGTACTCGGGGCAGATCTCCAACGTGTTCGTGACGGTGATCGGCCTGATCGCGATCTCCTCGCTGGTGTATTCGCTGATCCCTTGATGCATGCCCCTGTCGCCGCCGTCCTGGCGGCGACAGGGCAATGATTGACCCGCGCAAGCCGTCCAGGGCTTGAGTCTGGCCAGTACTGCGAATATGATTGCGACCCATTCCTATTCGCAGTGTGCTGACCGCACGTCCCGAGGGTTCCCGTGTCGCCATCCCCGCTGAACCCACCGCTGCTGCACGCAGACGTGCATGGCCTTTACAGCGATCATCATGGCTGGCTGGTCAACTGGCTGCGCCGGCGCCTGCGCGATACCGACAATGCCGCCGACCTGGCCCAGGACACCTTTCTTTATGTGCTGGGCAAGCCTGAGCAAGTAACACACTTGCGCGAGCCGCGGGCCTGGCTGAGCAGCATTGCCAAGGGCCTGTTGATTGACCGCTTTCGTCGGCACAAGGTCGAACAGGCCTACCTGCAAGCGTTGGCGCACCTGCCCGAGCAGCAGATGCCTGCCCCGGAAGAACGCTTGATCCTGCTTGAAACCCTGACCCGAATTGATGCGTTGCTCGATGGCCTGAAGCCCAATGTGCGCACTGCCTTTTTGCTCTCGCGCCTTGAAGGCCTTGGCTATCAGGCCATCGCCGAGCGCCTGGGCGTTAGCGTCAGCTCGGTGGAAAAGTACATGGCCACAGCCATCCGCCATTGTTTTTTGGCGCGTCAGGCTCTGTGAGCGCGGGTTCGTCACCGCCTGAATTTGCCCCCCATGTGCTGGACCAGGCGATTGACTGGCTGGTCAAAACCCGGTCCGGTGCAGCACCGCCGCAAGTATTTGCGGCGTGCGAGCAATGGCGCGCCGCCGACGCCAGCCATGAAGCTGCCTGGCAAGCCCTGCAAATGACCGAGAGCACCTTGCGCCAGGCTTCGGCGCTGCCCGGGCGCGTGGCCCTGGACACCCTGGCCGGCAGTGGCCGCCTGCGTTCACGGCGCCAGGCCCTCAAGGTACTGGGGTTAGGCATGCTGGGCGCGGGAGCGGGGGGCCTGCTGCTGCAACAGCAGCCCTGGCGTAGCTTTGGCGCAGACTATGCGACAGGCGTGGGGGAGCGACGCTCCTTCAACCTGCTCGATGGCACGCGATTGCAGCTCAATACCGACAGTGCTGCTGATGTGCTGTTCACAGAGCAGCAGCGCCTGATCGTATTGCGCGATGGCGAGATTTTTGTCCGCACGGGTTTGGACCCTGCCGCTGCCAGCGGGCGCCGGCCGTTTTGGGTACACACCCGCGAGGCCCGATTGCAGGCCATTGGCACCGCATTCGATGTCCGTCAGGAATCGGGGCGTACTCGATTGATGGTCGAGGAGGGCGTAGTGGCGATTCACTTGCCCGATACCCGGCCAGTGCTGGTACAGGCGGGCAGCGAGTACCTGATCGCGCCGGGCTCGGCGCAGTTGCAGCCGGCGTCTGTGTTTAATGCTAATGGCTGGGTCAGCGGTGTGCTGGTGGCCAGGCAGATGCGCCTGCAGGATCTCGTGCAAGAGCTGGCGCGCTATCGCCACGGCTGGTTGCAGTGCGATCCGGCGGTCGCTCAATTACGGGTTTCCGGGGTGTTTCAACTCGACCGCATTGACCACGCGCTGGACGGGTTGAGCCAGTCACTGGCGGTACGTGTTGAGCGCCGGACACGGTTCTGGACGCGGATTGTGCAAGCTTAAACCGTAGCAGCTGCCGAAGGAACGAGGCTGCGTTCGGCGGCGAAGCCGTCGTAAAACCTCATAGTCGGGTTTAACTGATACACCGCAGAATCTGTTTTTGCGACGACTACGTCGGGGTGCCGCATCACGCCGAACGCAGCCTCGTTCCTACGGCAGCTGCTACGAGGTTTTGCGCAGTTACAAATACGAATAATTATCAAATTTCTTTGCGGGTTTTCGGCTGGCCTTCGACAGATAGGCATAAGACTTATCCATTGCAGGAGCCCCGCGCCAATGTCCCGTGTTTTTCCCAACCCTTCATTGCCTCCCCGCAGCCGTCTGGCCATTGCCTTGCATATCGTTTTGCTGGGCTCCGTCGTGCAGCCATTGGCGCAGGTCAGCGCTGCGCCCTTGAGCGTCCAGCGCAGCTTCGATGTACCCGCCAGCAATCTGCAGGATGCACTGAACCGCTTCGCCCAGCAGGCCAATATCTCCCTGCCTTATGACCCGGCGCTGGTGCAAGACAAGCAGGCGTCAGCTCTCAAGGGCCGTTTTGAGGTGGCTCAGGGCTTGCAGCAACTGCTCAGGGGCAGCGGCTTGACCGCCACCGAAGGCGCTGGCGGAGTCTGGACCCTGTACTCGCTGACCTCCGGCAATGCGCAGGGGCAGTTGCAACTGCAAGCTACCAGCGTCACGGGTATGGCGTTGGGCAGCACCACTGAGGGTAGTCACTCCTACACCACGGGTGAAACCAGTACAGCAACCAAATTGCCGCTTTCGCTGCGCGAAACGCCGCAATCGGTCACGGTCATTACCCGTCAGCAAATGACTGACCAGGGCTTGGGCAGTATCGCTCAGGTATTGTCGCAAACGCCCGGTATCACCGTGGTGCATGACGACAGCGAGCGCTACAACTTTTACTCACGGGGTTTCACCCTCGATAACTTCCAGTACGACGGCGTACCGACCTCGGACTTCACCACCAATACCAACGGCCTGGGCATGCGCGACATGGCCATTTACGATCGCGTAGAAGTGGTGCGCGGTGCCACTGGTTTGATGAGCGGTGTGGGTAGCCCGTCGGGGGCGGTGAATCTGGTGCGCAAACGCCCGACCAAGGAATTTCAGGGATATATATCGGGCAGCGGCGGCTCATGGGACCGCTATCGCAGTGAGCTGGACGTGTCCGGGCCGCTGACGGAAAACGCTGCACTGCGCGGGCGTGTGGTGGCCGCCCACGAAGATGGCCGCTCCTTTATCGATCGCTATTCCTCGACCAAGGACGTGTTCTACGGTATCGGCGAAGCGGATTTGACCGACGACACCACTCTTTACGCCGGTATCGACTACCAGCGGATCAATTCCAACGGCTCAAGTTTTGGCCAGTTGCCGCTGTATTACAGCGACGGCAGCCGCACCCACTTCAAGCGCTCGATGAATCCCGCAGCCAAGTGGGCCTATGCCGACAGTGAAAGCACCAAGTACTTCGCCGGTGTTGAACAGCGGTTTGCCAACGACTGGCTGCTCAAGGTCGAGGCCAGCCACTGGAAGGGCAACACCGAGCAGTTGCAGGGCAACCTTGTGGGCTGGGGGCCTTTCCCGGACAAGGCCACCGGCGAAGCGCAGTTTATGAGCGGGACCAAAACCTTCAAGATCAATACCGACACGCTGGACGCCTATGCAACCGGGCCGTTTGAGCTGTTGGGGCGTACCCATGATCTGGTGGTGGGGATGAACGTCAGTGACCGGCGCACGGACTATCTGGCGATGAATGCCGATGACCTGACCGTCAATTACCAGAACTGGAACAACGACGCGCCGCGCCCTACAGATTTGAGCCAGGGCTTGAAGCAAAAGTACACGACCAAAGAGTCGGCAGCCTACGCAGCATTGCGCCTTAAACCTGTAGACGATCTGTCGATCATCCTTGGAACCAGGGTGGTGGACTACGATCGCAAGGGCACAATGACCTATAACGCGGCGCAAACGGTGCCAACCACGGATAACAGCAAAAAAACCGGGAAGATGATTCCTTATGCCGGGATCGTCTACGACTTGAGCGAAAACCACTCGGTCTATGCCAGCTATACGGATATCTTCACCCCGCAAAGCTACTTCGACCGCGACGACAAGGTTCTGCCGCCGATGACCGGCCAAAGTTATGAGGCCGGTCTGAAGTCCGAGTATTTCGGCGGTGCGCTGAACACCAGTTTCGCCCTGTTCATGATCAAGCAGGACAACTACGCCGAATACGATGGTGTACGCGATGACGGCCAGGATGCCTACAAGGCAATCAGCGGAACCAAAACCAAGGGTTTGGAGGCCGAAATATCCGGTGAAATCATGACCGGCTGGCAATTGCTGGCGGGCTACACCTACGCCCAGCCACGGGACAAGGACGGCAAGCGGATCAACAGCAACCACCCGGAGCAATTGTTCAAACTGGCCACCAGCTATCAACTGACCGGCGACCTCAAAGACCTCAACGTGGGCGGCAACCTGACCTGGCAGGGCTCGACCTACAGTGAGCTGGATTCCTCGATCAAGACCGAGGCCAAGGAGGGCAGCTTTGCCGTGGTCGGCCTGATGGCCCGCTATGACATCAGTAAAAACCTCAGTGCGTCGGTCAATCTGAACAACGTCTTCGATCGTGAGTACCTCAGCGGTTACGGCCTCTACTCGACTTATTATTACGGTGACCCGCGCAACCTGATGCTGGGCATAAAGTACCGTTTCTGACGAGGTTTTCATCTCGCGTTTGCCCTGCGTCGGCTATGGTTAAAAACCACGAAAACGGAGGCTGGCAATGAGCGATTCGACCATCCATCAGGCAGCAGCAGACGGCTACAAGCAGGGCGCCGACACCTATGTGCGCGGGCGCCCGGATTACCCGGCGGGTGTAACTGCATGGCTGTGCGAAACCCTTGGCCTGGGCCCCGGGCAAACCGTGCTTGAAGTCGGGGCCGGCACCGGCAAGTTCACCACGCGCCTGTTACAGACGGGCGCGCGGGTGATTGTGGTCGAGCCGGTGCAGGCCATGCTCGACAAGCTCTCTGGCAACTATCCCGAAGTCGAAACCCATCTAGGCACTGCCCAGGCCATCCCCTTGGCCGATGCCAGTGTCGATGTGGTGGTGTGCGCGCAGGCTTTTCACTGGTTTGCCACCTCTGCCGCGTTGACCGAGATGTATCGCGTGCTCAAGCCAGGTGGGCAACTGGGGCTGATCTGGAACCTGCGCGATGCCAGTGTGCCGTGGGTGGCGCAACTGGATGCGCTGGTCAATCAGTGGGAAGGCGATGCGCCGCGCTTTTATACCGGTGCATGGCGTAAGGCATTTCCTCATCCGGGCTTTGGCCCTTTGCGCGAGCAGCAGTTGAGCCATTCCCACGACGGACCGGTAGAGGACGTGATCTTCAATCGGGTGCGTTCGACCAGTTTTATCTCGGCGCTGGCACCGGCCGAGCGTGATCGGCTGGAACAGCAACTGACGGCTTTTGTCGCCTCGCACAGTGTGTTGAATCACGGTGCCACCGTCAGCGTGCCGTATGTCACATCGGCATTTGTCACCCGCAAGGAGCCTTGACCTGCATCAATGCGCCTGACTTGCACAGGCATAGCCTGAGCTCCATCCATGTTCCAGGAGGTTGCCACAGATGAGCATCATCGTGACCGGGGCTGCCGGGTTTATCGGCAGCAATCTGGTGAAGGCGCTTAACCGGCGCGGCGAGCGCGACATCATCGCCGTCGACGACCTGACTGACGGCGACAAGTGCCGTAACCTGGCGGACTGCGATATCGCCGATTACTTCGACAAGCGCGAATTCGTACAGCGTTTTGCTACCCATCAACTGGGCGATGTACGCGCCGTGTTCCATCAGGGGGCGTGTTCCAGCACGGTCGAAAGCGATGGGCGGCTGATGATGGACAACAACTACCGCTACAGCTGCGATGTGCTTCAAGCCTGTGTGCAGCAGACCGTGCCCTTGCTGTATGCCTCTTCGGCGGCGGTGTATGGGGCCGGGCGGGACTTTCGCGAAGCCCGCGAATGCGAGCGGCCGTTGAACGTGTATGCGTATTCAAAATTCCTCTTCGATCAGCGGGTCCGTCAGTTGCTGCCCAGGGCGCGCAGCCAGATCGTCGGCTTGCGCTACTTCAATGTGTATGGCCCGCGCGAGCAGCATAAAGGGCGTATGGCGTCGATGGTCTGGCACTGTTTCAACCAGTACCGGGAGCGTGGCCATGTCGAGCTGTTTGGTGAGTACGGGGGTTACCCGGCGGGCGGGCATGAGCGCGATTTTGTATCGGTAGAGGATGTAGTCAAGGTCAATCTGCACTGGCTGGACCACCCGCAGACCAGCGGCATTTTCAACCTGGGCACGGGGCAGGCGCGGTCATTCAATGATCTGGCGCTGGCGACCATCAACAGCGTGCGCTGTGCCGAGGATCGCCCCCCCCTGACCCTGGAAACGGCCTTGCTGGACGGTGTATTGCGGTATTGCGAGTTCCCCGAGGGGCTCAAGCACAAGTATCAGGTGTACACCTGCGCTGATCTCGGCCAGTTGCGCGAGGCGGGTTATCGCGAGCCGATGCTGGGGCTGGAGGAGGGCGTGCAGCGCTATTGCGCACAGTTGCTTGGCCGCTGTGACCGCTGATACGGTCGACCTGTTTGGGGGCGGGATCTGTGAGCACATGTTTACTTTGTGGGAGCGGGCTTGCTCGCGATGGCATCGACGCGGTTCAACTGAAACACCGCGCCGCCTGCATCGCGAGCAAGCCCGCTCCCACAGGATGAAGTTATTTAGCTGACAATAGTGCTTCCAGTTTTTCCTGGTCACGGGCGAACTGGCGAATGCCTTCGGCCAGTTTCTCGGTGGCCATTGCATCTTCGTTGGAGGCCCAGCGGAATTGCGCTTCGTTGAGGCTCAGGCGTGGCTCGCCTTTGTGGCCAGGGGCCAGTTTGCGCTCCAGCTTACCTTCGTCCAGTGCCAGTTTTTCCAGCAGGTCGGGGCTGATGGTCAGGCGGTCGCAACCGGCCAGTTGTTCGATCTGGTTAAGGTTGCGGAAGCTCGCACCCATCACCACGGTGTTGTAACCATTGGCTTTGTAGTAGTTGTAGATGCGGGTAACGGACTGCACGCCCGGATCATCGGAGCCTGTGTAGTCAATACCGGTGGACTTCTTGTACCAGTCGTAGATCCGGCCCACGAACGGCGAGATCAGGAACACCCCGGCGTCGGCACAGGCAGCCGCCTGGGCAAACGAGAACAGCAGGGTCAGGTTGGTTTGAATGCCGTCCTTTTCCAGCTTCTCGGCCGCGCGAATGCCTTCCCAGGTCGATGCCAGCTTGATCAGCACGCGGTCGCGGCCTACGCCGGCCTTGTCGTAAAGCTCAATCAGCTGGTGGGCTTTTTGCAGTAGGGCCGGTTCGTCGAACGACAGGCGGGCGTCGACTTCAGTGGAAATGCGCCCCGGAATCACGTTCAAGATACCGCTACCCACGGAGACCGCGAAGTGGTCGCAGGCCTGGCCTACATCGCCTTTGGCGTGGCTAATGGCGTTTTGCAGCAGTTCTGCGTAGCCGGGCATCGCGGCAGCCTTGAGCAGCAGCGACGGGTTGGTGGTTGCATCCACGGGTTTGAGGCGGGTAATCGCGTCGAGGTCGCCGGTGTCTGCGACCACGGTGGTGAACTGCTTGAGTTGTTCCAGCTTGGAAGTCATG
>Ga0302347_1000912_pt1 | contig 40232 bp, 36 predicted proteins | sample PhyWR1_FD_202178 | JGI IMG/M metagenome (GOLD analysis project Ga0302347, IMG submission 202178) | Leaf surface microbial communities from wheat plants in UC Gill Tract Community Farm, Albany, California, United States - DLSL W.R1 (v2)... | ecosystem: Host-associated > Plants > Phyllosphere >... | reverse complement strand
CTATTATTGATACTCAACTACATTATTATATTAATCAAATTGCAAAATATTACCTATGAAAAGAGATGGAATGAACAAAAGTTTCTGGGAAAGCACCACAGAAACACACATAAAATCTACAGTAAGTACAACCGATTATGATACCATTATAGTTGGAGCCGGAATTACCGGCGTTACATTAGCCAAGGAATTACAAAACCGTGGACGACGATGCTTATTAATTGAAAAAGAAAACCCCGGTTTTGGAACTACAGGCGGAACCACTGCACACATTAACAATTTTTTCGATGCGTCCTATGATGAGATCATTTCAGATTTTGGACAGGAGTCCGCATCGCTGCTTGCTAATGCGGCAAAGGAAACTATCCAGTACATTAAGCAGAACATTATCCGTTACCATATCTCATGCGATTATAACGAGTGCAGTTATTATCTGTTCAGTGCTGAAGACAAACAGACCAAAAAGCTTGACGATATTTTGCAAGCGCATGGAAAAGTTGGAATCGAGACATCGCAGACTTATACCATTCCTTTCAGCCTGGAATTTAAAAAGGCAATTGAGATCAAAGGACAAGCACAATTTCATCCTTTGCGGTATATAAATAAGCTTTTAAAAGAATATACGAAAGCTGGCGGTGATCTTGTGACAGATAAACATGTAACCGAACATAAAAACACAGATGGGATTATTACGATCACCACAGCTGATAATTCTGAGTACACCGCCAAAAATCTGGTGTGGGCGACCCATGTTCCACCCGGAAATAATCGCTTTAGTGTGTTGCTAACCCCCTATAGAAGTTACGTTACAACGATGAAATTAGCAAATCCTGTTCAGTTTATGGCTCAGGCAGCTGACCTTTATGATCCATATCATTATGTCAGATATCACAAATCTGATGACGATTATTATCTAATCGTTGGGGGTTTTGATCACAAGACTGGTGATGAAAGTGATACAGACAAACGCTTCGAAGACCTTATGGTCTATGTAAATGAAAATTTCAAATACAAGGAGATCATTGCAAAATGGTCATCGCAGTTTTACGAGTCTGCAGACGGGCTGCCATATATTGGCAGAATGCCCGGAGAGGACAATATTTATATTTCAACTGGATTTACAGGTAATGGGATGATTTTTGGAACTATGAGCTCCTTAATTATCCCGGACCTGCTCGATCAAAAGGAGTCAGAATTGGCGAAGTTATTGTCACCGGCAAGGATCAAACCTGTTGCCAGTGCCGCCAATGTTTTAGACGAAGTTTTCAATGCATCATCTCATTTTGTTAAGGATAAATTTTCCAGCGAAAAGATAGAGCAACTAGCAGAAATCGAAAATGGAAGCGGTAAAATTATTAAGCACGGCGGTGAGACATATGCTGCGTACAGGGATGAGAAATCAGAGTTACATCTATTGAGCCCGATTTGCCCGCACACAGGTTGTATTGTAGCTTGGAATCCATCAGAACTATCGTGGGATTGTCCTTGCCATGGATCAAGATTTGACATTGATGGAAAATTACTAAATGGACCTGCACTAACAGGGCTTAAGCCATTGACGACAGATTAATGTAATTATTAAGTAAGTGATTTTTAAAGCTTAATCACTAGCTTACCTAATTCAGTATTTCTACTTAAGCGTATATTAGTATTCAATTTTAAATTTGATTAAAAATCATTGTCATGTTTTTATCAATTTTTAATGGATTTGAATTTATCATCATTTGCTTTTGTTCCTTACTGTTAGCATTTCTGATTTCCCAGGGCAGAAAAATAAATTTTTAGAGAACTTTCTAATCTCTCAGAAAAGGCTTATCCTTTGATAATTAAAAAATATGCACAATGACAAACCAAGCTATTTGAATTTTAATGCGGAAGAATACGCGTGGAAAACCGATGTGGATTACCGGAAGCATCCCGAAAAATACAAGGTTGGAAAGGGCGAACAAGGTGTGTTAATTTGTGAGCCTTACAAATCAGAAATCGGTAAATACTGGCGATTCAAAAATGCGGATATCGCTAAAGACAGTTCAGATAAAATTATTCAGATGTTTACAGAATATCTCGAAGCTGATGATTTTGTCGGAGCAGACATGGCAAGGAAGTATCTCCAAATGGGTTTTACACGGGCAAGACGTTATTACAACTATAAAGGCGGTAAAAAATACAATGCATCAAAAAATTACCAGCCATTAGAAAGAGGAACCGGCGATCCGGAAAAAGCAAAATCGGCCGATATATTTTACAAAAAATGGAGAGAAGCTGAAGACAACGAAAAATATTCGTATTTAAAGATGCAGTGGAAGAAAGAATTTGGCTAAAAAGATTGCTATGAAATAATCTTTTTAGCAAAAAATAATGGCGGGTATTTTGCACGGCTCATAAAGCAATCGTGCTCTTAACCCTCTTCTATCCATAATTTTATGAATTTAGATTGGAATAAAATTTTTATTGGTGATCTTGATTTTAGCTTCACGTTAGAGATTATCATACGTACAATGATCATGTTCAGTATGGTGTTATTGGTTCTTCGGCTATCAGGGAAAAAAGGCGTTCGCCAGCTGTCGCTGTTTGAAGTTGCAATAATAATCGCTTTGGGATCTGCTGCAGGTGACCCAATGTTTAATAAAGAAGTTCCGATACTTCCGGCTGTCATTGTTTTTGCTTCCATTATTATATTGTACCGAACCATTACTTACTTTACGGTAAAAAGTGAAAAGTTTGAGGATATAATCGAAGGCGAGCCTTTGTATGTGATTAAGGACGGTCAGTTTGTTTTAGGTATTAGAAAACATCATACTTTCGCCAAAGACGAGTTTTTCTCTGAGATGCGTCAGGAATCTATCGAGCACGTTGGACAGGTAAAAGTAGCCATACTCGAAACGACCGGAAACATAAGCTTTTATTATTTTAGGGATGACGAGATAAAATATGGATTACCTGTACTGCCAGAGCTTTATCAGAAAGAGCTTTCAAAAATAATACATAGAGAAAACTACGCCTGCAGCTATTGCGGTCACGTCGAATCCCTTGATGCTGGAGAACATAATTGCTCAAGGTGCGGACATTCAGAATGGGTTTTCGCCATTAATACTTTAAGAATCACTTAATAATTACTTAAATAAATATTTAGATCTTAGGATCTAATACATTAAAAAAAAACAACCTTGCAAGTTTACAGGGTTGTTTTTTTAATTTGATTTAACGATAGTACGATATCGTTGACATTGTGGTTAGATTATAAGTTCTAAAAACTTATTTTACAGCTGCCTTGGTTTTCTCTGATTGCATTAGGTGATGCTCCAAAGCAGGAAGTGTTTTGGTTGCGAATGATTTGAGAGAAGCTTCTGTTCCTTCGGTGGATTCTTTTTTAAAGGCAGCGATTACTTTTTTATGATCAGTAACCATTACTTCTGAAAACATTTTGTCAAAGTCTGAACCCTTTTTAGCTTTCAGTTCGTCATAAGTTTTTTGCTGTTCTGCGTTTACTGAAGCCGGCAGTGTGTATCCCGCGGATGTTGCCCAAGCCTTAAGCTCTCCATTGGCTTTTCCGTGATCCTTTACCATCATAGCCCCCAATGCCTTTACAGAAGCATTCGTACCGTTGGATGATGCAAGCTCGCCAAGCATTACTTCAGCCATACCACCTTGTGCAGCAGCATCAGCGAACATTTTATCCTGACTGCTAAGTTTATTGTTAGAGGTCGAGGAATTTGCGTTCGCTGTTGAATCGGTCACGGCAGTAGAACTGTCGTTTGCCATCGAGCTATCAGACATTGCAGCTGCAGAGTCTGAAGAATTTCCAACTGTCGTTGTCTCATTTTTTTGACAAGCCATCAATGCAGAGATCGCAATAATGCTTAAAATGGAATTTTTCATAATAATATTTTTAAGTGATTTGTTTTTAATTTTTACAAAAATTAAGCCTAAATATTATTTATAATTAGTCAATGCCACTCTTAGTTAGTGCCCATTGGTCATATGTCAATGTTCAAAGTGTAAATCTATAACGTCTTACAAATCAATACAAAAAAAGAGGGAAAAACAAATTTGAGCTGTTTCTCCCTCTGAAATATGACTGAAGTATGGTTTCCGTGAAAGAGGACATTTCTGTCCTCTTGGCAAAAGGGCTGATAAACTATGAAATCCCCCTTTGTTAAGATGAATTCATCAAAAAAAATTATTGCCAAAAAAGTAAAAAAAATGAAAATTCACTGATATCATTTTGGCTAATCTATTCGAAAATCCTGACGGCATAAGCTTTGAATATGAAATATCAATCGTCTCCAACACTTATATATACCGACCTATGAATCACAAGACAACACTTGAGAACGCGAACAAAGCAATAATCCAAGGTGACCACGAAACTTTTTTAAATTATCTAACCGATAACATCAGATGGAATTTCGTAGGAGATCAAGTTTTAGTCGGCAGAGAACATATAGGCCGTTACCTTGAACAGACGTACAGAAAACCTCCCAAATTTGATGTAGAGAATATAATTTCAGAGGGCGATTACGTGACAGCAGTCGGAAAGATATCGATCGCTGATGATGAAGATGAATGGGTAGAATATCGATATTGCGACATCTGGCGTTTTGAAAATGGAAAAATGGCGGAACTGACTGCATTTGTGATCAAAGAATAATCATATTTGCGACTCTTAATATTTTCGTGATGCTATACAGACCACTACTTTATAAGATATGAATAAAAAATGGGCAATTTTGATTGCAGCGATCTCGGCGGTAATCACTTTGATTTTTGCATCCGGCTACGGTTATATATTTAAAGCGATCGGTATAAATCTAAAGAATGGTCCTATGTCACCTTCCACAGACGATGGAAACAAATTTCCTTCCCATCCGATTGTAAATCAACATCCGCAATCTTTTAAAAAAAAGAATAGTTATAATACTCATATCCTCTCAGAAAAACTTCTTCAAGATTTAAAAAAAACAAGGGCATCATCGCTGATCGTCATTAAAGACAACAAACTTTTATACGAGCAATACTGGAAAAATCACAGAGCAAGTTCAGTTTTGAATTCATTTTCTATGGCCAAAGGCATTCTTTCCATTTTAATTGGATGTGCGATTCAGGACGGATATTTAAATTCTGAAGATCAGCTTGTTTCATCGGTGATTGAGCAGTATAAAAATAGCCGATATGGTAAGTACCTGACATTCCGTCACCTGATGACTATGCAGGCGGTTTTGGACTGGAAAGAAGAATATCACCATCCCTTTGCACCCAATTCCAAACAATATTTTGTCGGTGACCTTGCAGAACAGACGCTTAACATAGATCTCAAACAGATGCCAGGTAAGGAGTATGAATACCAAAGTGTCTCTGCACAGCTTCTGGGGCTGGCTTTGAAAAAAGCTACGGGAAAAGAGCTGGCATCTTATCTTTCAGAAAAAATCTGGAAGCCTCTTGGGATGGAATTTGCAGCCAAATGGAGTACCGATGAAAGAGGTATGGAGAAAGCATTTTGCTGTATTCACGCAACCGCATTGGATTTTGCAAAGATTGGACAACTGATCTTACATGATGGACGATGGAATGACAGGCAGATTATAAGTAAAGAGTACTGCCAAAAAATGCTTGCGCCCACAGAACAGAATAATGCCTTTGGCTATGCAGTTTGGGCTGATGATGACTATCCTTTACGACATCGCTTTTTCTATGGCTTCCTTGGACAGTTTATTATTATGATTCCTGAACAAAAGATGGTCATTGTAAAAACCGGTCTTTTCAACCGACTTGATGTTGATGAAAAATTAAGACCTTGTCAGGTCAGGTTGCTGATTGATGAGTTTAAAAATTCTTTTTAGATCTATTTAAGAATATGTTAAAAATGAGTAAAAAAGCAGAGAAAAAAATTTCTCTGCTTTAGTGTTATATGTTTTATTTCGGCAGTGGCATTAGCCTGGCATGTTGAATCGCAAATTTCTTTGAAGGTACAGAGGTGCTGTCAGTCAATTCTGAAAACTTGGCATTCATAATCCACACCTTGTCTTTCGCCTTTGTGGCGGTTGAAGGATAAGTAAACCGGTCAGCACCCAATGTTGATGCTGACAATTTTGCTGATGACCAATTATCCATTGATGTCAGTTCATAAATTTTATCGCTTCCTCCATTTTGTACAACGATTAGTTTGTCTTTACCGGTAAGCAATAATCCGTCACCATTCATGAAAAATTGGTTGATCATTACCTTCGTAACATTCCTGGGATTGGTGAGGTCTATTTTATATATGGCGCCCGTTCCACTGCTTACTGCAAGCAGATATCCGGATGGATGGTAAACAATACCATTCAGTCCCACACCTTCTGTTTTGAACAACGGGCTGTCTGCAAAAACCGACGCTTTTCCACCAGGCGTCACTTTATAGATGACATTTGCGAAACTATCTGTAATATAAACATTTTGCTGTCCGTCAAAAGTAAGATCATTGGGGAAATGATTTCCGGGAACCAGCTTTGCCAAATTAATGTCGTCCGTTTTTTTTCCTGTAGCCATATCTATTCCGACTAATCTTGCCATTTTTTTCTTGGTTTCAGGTGTACTGAACTTGCTGTAGTTGGCGTCACCAACACAGGCAAATACACGTTTCCCATCCGGATGGACTTTTACGCCATAACTTGATTTAAATGTCGGATCCATAATGACAGTGCTGTAAACGCCTGCCGGTGTTACTTTACCAATGTTACCAAGCCTTGCGGAAGAAACAATATAAACGTCGAAAATACTGTCATAAGCAATGCCTTCAGGATAAGCTTCTGGTGCATCAAATTCTATTCTTGCAGTCGGCTGATCTGGAATTGCAGCGGTACATGCGGCGAAAAGGAGGCATAATACTATTTTTTTCATAACTTTTTATTTTTGTTTAATACTATACAAAACGCCGTTTGCGTCATCTGAAATAAACACTGTGCCATTAGGCGTTATAGCAATACCTGCCGGTCTTCCGAATCTGGTTTTCCCCTGAAGAAAACCTGTCAGAAAATCTTCTGCTGCTACCGGCTGACCGTTGGAAAATCTGATTTTTTGTACTTTGAACCCCACAGATTTGCTTCGGTTCCAGGAGCCGTGCCAGTTGACCAGCGCATCACCACTGAACGGCGAACCAGCCGGGAAAAATTGAAATCCAATAGGTGCTAGATGAGCCTGAAATTCCATCACGGACGGTTCCGTAGTTTCCACCCATTTTTCCTTGCTGTTGCCTGCAGGATCTTCGCGGGATTTATCGACTTCTTTTTTCGCATAAGCAAATGGGTAACCATAATTTTTACCTTCTTTGATATTATTCAGTTCTTCAGGCGGCCAGTCGTCTCCTTTAGCATCACCTCCATTATCCACGCCCCATAATTCACCATTTATAGGATTCCAGTCAAAACCAATTGTATTTCTTAGTCCTGACGCAAAGATGGTCCGCTTCCAGGTGTCAGAATCTACCTGTACCAGAGTTGCTGCTTCCTTGTCTGCTTCTTTGCAGTCATTACAAAGGGAGCCAATGGAAATGTAAAGTTTACCATCTGGTCCGAAATCCATTGTCCTGTTCGGATGCTGTCCCGCGCTCGGCATATCTTTGAATAGCATCTGGTTCTCACCCAATGTGCCATCCATATTCATTTTGTATCTGCGTAATTCATTATTATTGCACAGATAAAGCCAACCGTCTTTCATCGTAATGCCGTGAACCCCTTTAAAATCAGCAGCCACAGTTTTTACTTCCTCAAATTTACCGTCACCGTTTGGATCTTTCAGAAGGAGCACATCGCCGGTGTCCCGTCTCGTGATGTAAAGGTTTCCATCAGGTGTATAATATAGCATCCTGGGTTTTCCTAGACCTGAAGCGGCAATTGAAACTTTCCAGCCATCGGGGACTTTTAAAAGATTCACCATCTCAGGAAGGAAATCCAGATGTTCGGCATAGTTAGTGGAATGAGTGATCGTGGTCACGTCTTTTGGAGGCACGCCGCGCTGGGCTGATACATCTGAAAATACAAATGCGCTGACCATCGGGATCATCTTAAAAAAAGTATTGTTTATCATAGTGCTTGGGTTTAAATTATTGTAAGTATAAAAAGAGCGCCTTTTAGGCGCTCTCTAGAATTTTTAACTCTTCACCGGTCAATATAAAATATAAATTTTGCAATTGGTGAAGGTATTGGCATTTGATATAGTGTCCACAGTAGACCAAGCCCTCAAGAAATTTACTATCAGTCAGGTCAAAGTCATATTTTGCCACATCAGAAAGATGGTAACGAATGCGTGAATCCGAGTGGTAACATTCTTCAAATCCTAATTTGGACATCAGTTTAGTTGTCAGCTTAACAGGTTTTAATTCCTTTGAGTCAATGGAAATTACATGATCGTTGTGCCTGATTTGAATTAAATGGTTTCGATAATCATTTTGTAATTTGATCCCGACGACAGGTACCATCTCATTTCTGTACTGTATAAAATTATAAAGTTTAAGTTCCTGCGGATCCATATCTGAGGTTATTAAAATTCTGATTATGCTTTTGCTTTTGAATTCAGGTTTGTATCTGCAAGCTGGGTCAGTGATTCGTCACATTTTTTTTCTTCTTCCAAAGTTGCGAGTAGATTTTTAAGTGATGTTTTCTCATTGAGAACTTTTGCAAATGCAGCAAGAGTTCCATAAGTTGCAATTTCATAATGTTCAACTTTTTGGGCTGCTGCAATAATTCCTGCATCTCTTATGGTTCCCGGCTGAGTTTCTTCTATTATACTATTGGCTTCGTCCAAAAGTCCCTGCATAGCATCACATTTTTTAGCCTGTGCTTTTTTACCTAAAGATTCAAAACATTCTTCTAGCCGGCTTACGTGTTCCTCTGTTTCAATGAGGTGCTGCTCAATAGCATTCTTTAATTCTTCATTGGTTGCATTTTTCTGCATTTTAGGAAGCGCTTTGACCAGTGCTTTTTCAGCCCAGTAGATGTCTTTCAAACTATCTTCAAAGAGATCTTTTAATTCTTTTGCTGCATCTTTTTTTGCTGGTGTTTTTTTTGCTCCTGTGCTTGTTGAAGCTGGTTTCGTAGTAGTTGCCATAATGATAAATTTTAATTAATAATTTATATGAATAAAGCAATTTAAACAATGATTATACCAAAATTTAATTCTTATACATAATTATTCGTCCATTATTTCCATTATTTAGGTTGTATAATTAAACATATAATAAAAAAAAATAATTACTTAGTTGCAGATTTATTAATAATAATCTGATTTATAATATGGAGATTTAAAATATATAATTTAAAAGCCTAGCAATCATAAAACCATCTGCTAACATTTTCAAGGTGTTTCATCATAAGCCATGTCAACGGGCTTAGATTCCGGCGATCCCTTTTCCCGCAACCAGATTGATAGAATAACAATAGAAAATACTGCCAGAAATTCACTTTGCCAATTCTGAAAAGATTCGAACCAGAATCTGGATTCTAGAATATATTTACTTGCTGTAACTCCGGATTGTCCTTTCATTATTTGATCGGCATTATAATCTTTCCAGCTACCATAAAAATGTAAACAGAAGCTTAACAGAAATAACAACCCAAATGCGAGAGAAAGCGAATGTTTATAGATGGCTAACCATATTCCACCTTTTTTCACAGGCCAGGGTGCATTTGAATGTACTGCAGGTTCCTGATCTACTTCTTCCTGATCTGATAGGGACTTTGATTCACTGGATCCTTTTTGCCGAAGGGAAACAGTAAGAAGAATATAAAGCATCATCTGCAAAAATTCACTTTCCCAGTTTTCAAATGTTGCTTGAATAAAATGACCACTCTGCAAATATTGCACAAAGTTCAGTGCCGCTCGTCCATTTTCGGCCAATTCCTTATTTTCAGTCGACCATCCGGTAAAAAATTGGCCGAGTAAAAAGATGAGCATTAGTGCTAAAAGTACAATGCTTAAACTATTTCGATAAAAGAAAGTATGCTTTTTCATCTTAATTAGATTAAAAATTACCAGTAAAATGTTAATTCTGAATAGATTATTTGACAACCCAAACACTTACAGAACGTGGGTTGACCCAAAATTTGCCATAGCCCTTTTCGTTCAAAACAACTTCATCGCTGCGAATACCAAGAGAATCTATAAATGTTGCTCCTGCATAATCTTCTCCTAAAAACATTTCCTTATGACCCTCTTCACTATTGGAAATGATCACCACGCATCCTTGCTCTTCAGTGGTTCCTTTTCTAATGAAAGCAATGCAATTTGGATGATCAAAATAATCGATCTGCTCACCATAAGCAAATCTCTGTCTTGCTTCTAATAATTTTGGAAGGCTCTCTATCTTACGCATCGTGACCTTAACATCGTTACCATCCTCGTCCATGTCCGTGTACTCTGCTCCATACAGATCAGGGTAAAAAACGCACGGATAGCCATTTTCTGATAAAAGAATCATCGCATAGGCAATGGGACGGAACCAATCTTCAACAGAAGATTCTAAGGCCTGCAATCTTTGAGTATCGTGATTTCCGACAAACGTAACGGCATGCGATGGGTGATCTTTAAGCATTGTACCCTCAAGAATAAAACTCAAATTATATTCTGCACCATTTTTTGACGCCTCAAAAAAATTAAAATGAAGTGGGACATCAAATAGAGACAGTTGATAATTCATTTTTGCTGAAAACTCTGATAAAGGTGCCACTTCCCCTTTCCAGTATTCGCCTACAAAAAACATATCATTGTCAATTTCTGTTTTTATATATTCTATAAAGTCTTTGACAAAATCACTTGAAATATGTTTAAGCGCATCCAGACGTAATCCGTTCACCTTGGTTGTTTCAATATACCACTTGATCCAGTTTTTCAGCTCATCGACAACAAAAGGATTGCGGAATTCTACATCTGCTCCCATAAGGTAATCGTAATTTCCAAACTGATGGCTTACCTTATCATTCCATCCCGTTCCATACTCATTATGAATTTTAAAGATTCCTTTTTTATCTTCAGCATCTTTTCTAATACAATCCACACCGCTGAAGCATTGGTGATCCCATTTGAATTGTGAGTACTTGCCATTTCTCCCCGGAAATGTAAATCTAACGTGGGCTTTGCCCTCAAAAGATTCTCCAATGGTTTCGTTTCTATTTTCATCGTTTACCTGCTGAACCGTTATCTTTTCACATTCATCTGCTCCCAGGCGATGGTTCAGCACAATATCTGCATAAACGTGCAGACCTGATTTATGTGCTTTTTTGACAGCATCAAGATATTGCTGCTTCGTTCCATATCTTGTAGCAACACTACCTTTCTGATTAAACTCTCCAAGGTCATAAAGGTCATAAACATCATAACCTCTGCCCTCTTTTCCGGCTGCACATTTAATGGTTGGAGGAAACCAGACTGCAGTAAAACCAAGATTTTTTAGTTCGTGAGCTTTTTCTGTAAATTCATCCCAAAGGTTTCCACTATGATACCAGTGGAAAAACTGCATCAGTACGCCATTCATATCAATAAAGTTTATCCATTTACAACCAGTCCTCCGTTTGGATGAAGAACCTGTCCTGTCATTTGAGCTGCAGCATCTGTTGCCAGAAAAAGAAAACTAGGTGCGATCTCTTCGGAGGTTGCGTTCCGCTCAAACGGTGGTCTGTTAATATCATCCTCTTCCTCACCAAACGTCTTTTCGGTGAGAGGCGTAGCAACCGGACCCGGCGCCACAGCATTCACACGAATACCCTTTGATTTAGCCTGAAGTGCAAGTGACCTTGTAAAAGAAACAATCGCTCCCTTAGTCGCCGAATAGTCGAGTAATTCCTTATGACCCTGATAAGCAGTCGCAGAGGTTGTATTAATGATGCTGCAGCCTTCCTTTAAATGCGGGAAAACAGCTTTGGTCAGTAAGATCATTCCAATAATATTTGAATCAAACGTCTTTCGTATATTCTCTTCGTCAAGGTCTTCGATATTATCAGAAGGAAATTGCACTCCTGCATTATTGATTAAAATGTCGATCTTGCCTAACTGTTCAACTGTATTTTTCACTGACCGTTCACAAAACTCAGATTCATTGATGTCACCTGAAAATAAAATACACTTCCTTCCTAAATTCTTAATTTCTCTTTGTGTTTTTTCAGCACTGTCATCGTCGCTGTGATAGATGATTGCGATGTCAGCGCCATGTTCTGCCAACAGCAATGCTGCAGCTTTTCCTATACCGCTGTCTGCTCCGGAAATCAGAACAGTTTTGTCTTTCAGTTCCTGATTTTTCATAGAAGTTTTTATTTTTCGTCCATTGGTTTTTGCATTTCTCCCATCCTGTGCGCCGCCATACTATCTGTAGAAAGGTTGGACATCGCAACAGTCAATTTATTATTTAATCCAGAAACCACCTTGTCATGACCATTCATTAAAGCATTAAAACCGTCCCGCGCCACATCCGCAGGTTTTGCGAAGTTCTCTTTATCTTCCATGATTTTGCTTCTGTTCATGTCGGCTTTATTAAAAAAATCGGTATCTGTAGGTCCTGGTAAAAGTGCTGTTACGGAAATCCCTGTTTCTTTCAATTCCTCGCGGATAGCTTCCGTCCACGATTGTATAAATGCTTTTGTTCCATGGTAGACCGATTGCCATGGTCCCGGCGATTTGCTCGCAATGGAAGAAAGATTAAGAATCTTTCCGGAACCTTTTACCAATCGGTCTTGTATAAACAATTTTGTCAAGATCAGCACTGATGTGATGTTCAGGTTCACCATATCGATCTCACGATGAACATCAGTATCCTGAAATTTTCCATATAGACCCTGACCGGCATCATTGACAAGAATTTCCGGGCTGATTCCCTTCAGGGCAAGATCGGCATAAATTGAATAAGCATCCTCTGACTTAAAGAGATCTTTCGCATACGGAATTACATCTATCCCGTATTTCCGTAATTCGTTTTGTTTGTGATTAAGCTCATCGTGTTTTCTGGCAACTATAATGAGATTATAATTATTTTCAGCAAATATCTTTGCCAGTTCATAACCAATGCCGCTTGTAGCTCCCGTAATAAGAGCATATTTTTGATCTATTTCCATAACTTAATATTTTGTGGTTAATTTTTGTGTTTTCTTCTTTACCTCTGCTCTAAGACAACTTAGAATGACCTCTGTGAAATACTGCTGCGCATCCATAGGCTTGGTCAGTGGATGAAGTTCAATACAGCCAGATATGATAATCTCACCTTTATAGACCACTGCATAATGAGCAAAAATTTCGCCTTTGGATTCTTCAACAGGTGTGGAATAGCCTGTCGTTGCTACAGCCCAGTCTGTATCAAATAATTTCGCAACATTAAGTGCCATAGTTTCTGTAATACTTTTAGAAACACAATTGGCCATTTCAGCCTCTTGCTGGTCGACATTCAAATGTTTGACTTTTTGTTCAAGCGTGTAGGTCGTTATTCCTCCACTATAAAAATTTTCGGCGGAAGGCATTTGTGAGAAAGCCTGCTGGATAGATCCTGATGTAACACTTTCTGCCACAGAAATAGTTTCATTTCTTTCTCTTAAATAATAACTGATTCTGTCTAATACAATTTTTGAGAATTCCATAATACTTTTTTTAATTGATTGGCTCAACCTATTTTTTCTTACTTTTTTTTATTGAGGTATGTTTTTCCAATTGTTCCAAAAGTTTATCATAATCTTCTATTGAATTAAGTCTTATTCCGGTTGCAAGAATAAGTGAACAACCTCTGTTGGGAGTGCCAGGATTGATATAAACAATATGATCAACATTAACCATAATAAAGGCATTGACAGAGGTGAATACTTTGATAAACATAGAGGATTTTAAAAAAATGAAACTAAAAATTATGCCATTCCATCAGCAAATCATTCAAAATGAACAATGCTCAGTATGTAACATTACCAATTTGCAATTAAAAGTTGGCGCAACCTTTGAAGCGGTTTTTTCCAGAATTACATTTTTTAACACTTTATCTAATGACATTATGGAAGAGTTTTTCAATGATATTGTTAATCACTTAGACAGTTACTATAATAGCATTGTCGATATTACGCCCAAATTTTTACTTGCAATTATCATTTTGTTGGCCTCATGGTTTATCGCATCACGCATTAGAACATTTGCTGACCGTAGGCTCAAACGGAAAATGGACGATCGCCTCCTCGCTTCATTTATTGCCAATCTGATTAATGCCATTCTCATTATAATCGGTGTTCTTTTTATGTTCAGACTCATCGGTTTGACTGGCGTGGTATCAAGTATTCTGGCAGGAGCAGGAATTACGGCTTTCATAGTTGGATTTGCCCTAAAGGATATTGGTGAAAATTTCCTTGCCGGAATTCTCCTTGCATTCAAAAGGCCATTTTCCGTAGGCGATATCATTGAAAGCAACGGCGTTAAGGGAAAGGTTGTTGCGCTCAACCTGCGCGACACGCAGATTAAAAGTGACAGTAAAAACATTTATATTCCTAACGCTTTACTGATTAAAAGTACTTTAGTGAACTACAATAGTGAAGGGTACCTACTACAAGATTTCAACCTGGGACTCGAATTTGGCTCTGATTATGATAAAGCACTTTACCTGATTAAATCAGTACTCAAAGAGGACGAGGAAATTTCAAATCAAGGCTATTCAAATTCAGCTGTCGTGGCTGGTATTACAGGGAGCACCATTCAAATCAACGTCAAATATTGGGTCAAAACCGATATGACAGTTAGTGACGGAAGCCATCGCTCTGAAGTTGTAATTCGAGTGTCAAGAACATTGCACGAGAATGGCTTTCTAATTAAATAAGTTGTTAAATAAACTGAAAAATAATAGCGATCAACAAAATACACTTCCGACAGGCACTCATCAAATTTGTAGATCGTATTAAACCTGAAAGTACTATCAAGCGCCGGAAAAATAATAAAAACGAATACTAATAGTTGAAGATCCGATCTCACAAAACTCGGTTACAAAATGACTGATAACGACAGACTGTTGGGCATCAAAATTGATATTTCCTTCTAAATAAATATGTCACAATGGAAAATTCAAAAACAGTTTCAGTTTTAAATGACCTGCTCCATATTATCAATGATAGGTTGGAAGGTTTTGAAAAAGTTGAAGGAAAGGTCTGGGAAAAAAATCATAAACTTCAGGATCAATATGAGCATATCACCTCCCAGAGTAAAATTATGAAAAATGAGATTATCAATAGAATTACTAATTTAGGTGGTAACGCCAATGATTCAGCATCATTATCAGGAAGCTTTCACAGAGCATGGATCGATATAAAAAATTCTTTTATTGTGGGGCACTTAGAAGAGTCTACGCTTCAAAATGTTTTATATGGTGAAACTGCTGCAATACAAGCCTATCAGGAAGCTCTGGACAGCAATGATATTGATAAGGACAGCGCTGATATTGTTGCAGAGCAACTTAAAAAGATCAAGGATTCCTGCCATGAATTTAAAGGAATATATGATAATCTGTAATTTAAAACTTACACTAATGCTATTAATAAAAAAGACCGCCATTACGACGGTCTTTTCTTTTTAAGCTCTTATTTCCACGGATCTAAAACAACTTTCACACAGCCATCCTCTTTTTTATGGAAAATCTCGTATCCTTTCGCTACATCATCAAGACTAAGTTTATGAGTAATGATGTCGTCAAGCTTTACCTGACCGGTTTCCACATATTTCAGCAATTTATCTATAATGGCGTGAACTGGAGATTGTCCAGCTTTCAAAGTAATTCCTTTATCGAAAATCTGTCCTAGTCTAAAATTGTCATAATTCACAGGATAAACGCCTAATACGGAAACCGTTCCACCTCTTCTTACCCCACTGAGACATGCATCAAGAACTTTGATCGAACCTTTTTCGAAGTTTAAGACCGCTTTTGCTTTATCTAGCAAATTTCTTTCAGGTTCAAAACCAACAGCATCGATACAAAGATCTGCACCTCTTCCCTGAGTCAGATCTCTTATCTGCTCAACAGTCTGCTCGGCATCTTTCCAGAGAATAGTTTCGCAGCCAGTCAGTTTTTTGATTTGATCGAGTCTATATTGGACAGTGTCAATCACAATTACTTTTTTTGCATTATGAAGAATTGCGCTTTTAGCAGCCATTGATCCAACTGGACCCGCTCCAAAGATTGCCACCGTTTCCCCGCCTTTTAATTCGCCCCACATTACGCCGGTGTAGCCAGTCGGGAAAATATCTGTCAGAAATAAAACCTGCTCATCAGTCAAATTATCAGGAACTTTTCTGGGACCAAAATTAGCATAAGGGACACGAACGAATTGTGCCTGGCCACCGCTGTAACCACCATATAGATCTGTGTAGCCGAACATTCCGCCGCCTTTTTCTGTCAGGATTCCACCTTCTGGGCCGTAATGATCAGGGTTACTGTTTTCACAAGCTCCGGGAAGGTCGTGTTCGCAGAAATAACATCCGCCACAAGCAATCGGAAACGGCACCACCACTCTGTCTCCAACCCGTAGGTGCGTAATGTTTTTGCCGACATCTTCTACAATTCCCATAAACTCGTGTCCCATGACCATAGGTTTCAACTGAGGCATTCCTCCTGAATACATATGGAGATCACTTCCACAAATGGCCGTTGATGTCACTTTTAAAATAATATCATTTTGATCCTCAATTTTTGGATCTTCTACTGTATCACAGGTTATTTTACCTGGTGCGTGAAAAACTGCTGCTTTCATAACTTATAATATTTTGGGGTGATTTGATTTTAAGCGGGATTATTTCTTTCAGTTTCCAATTCCCAAACCCTGTGATTGGCAATGGCTTTAATGAAAGCATCATCAGAACTTTGATTTTGAGAAGTAATGATTGCCGGATCTTCATGTGTTTTTTTGCCCACGTTACTTGCTTTCAGTATTTCATCAGTTTCATTTCCGAAATAGATGGCTTTACAGTGTTTATAAGCTTCGTTTACAAAATGAACAGTTCCCGGTTTGTTTTCTGCATTCAATAAATTGTCTGCAGACTTTTTACCGCTGGCAAAATATAATGCGTCAAAACAAACGCTGGCTGTACTTGTAAGTGAATGTTTCGGTTCAAAAACAGTTCCGTCATCTGCCTTTAAAGGCGCTAGGCTTCCTGCAATAATCTGTACAACAGCACCTTCTTTTTCAAGTTTTGATTTCAACGTATTCACTTCTTTTGCATTCACACCGGTTTCCATAATAAAACCGATAACACGGCTTTTTATAGTATTTTTAACCGTATTTTTCATACTTAAAGCATCAGAACTTTTTGTTGAAGGTTCTTTTTCAGGGCTTTGTAAGGTTTTCGGATCGGCATCTGCAGGAATACTTCCATTAGGTTGTTTTAGTTTAGTAACATCAACACCCACTTTTTTAGCGATCAATGCCGCCAAATCTTTATTGATAAAAGCCAATTGCCCAACCACTCTTTCACGGATTGCAGGAATTGTAACTTTTGACAATTCAAAAATCAATGCATTTTGAAGGTGTATCTTTTCAGGTTCCGATTGGCTATTATAAAATAATTTGGCCTGCGAATAATGATCTACAAAATTTTGGCTTCTCGCTCGTATTTTCTTTCCATCGACTCTTTCCTCTTGTGATGTAAAACCACCATCTTTCCACATCGCCTGAAAAGGACAGCCACCGCCGATAGAGTTTGGCTCATAGCTTACTTTTCCTTTCACGATCTGTTGGCGCATATGTCCGTCACGTTGATTATTATGGACCGTATTAACGGATCTGTTAATAGGGATCTCATGAAAATTCGGAGAACCCAATCTTGACAACTGCGTATCAGTATAAGAAAATAATCTTCCCTGTAATAAGGGATCATTCGTAAAATCTATCCCTGGGACCAAATGTCCCGGATGGAATGCTATCTGTTCTGTTTCTGCAAAGAAATTATCCGGATTTCTGTTAAGCGTTAAAGTTCCGACCAATTCTACAGGAACTTCTTCTTCAGGAACCAGTTTTGTAGCATCTAACAGGTCGAAATCAAACTTGTGTTCATCTTCCTCCGGAATGATCTGGACACCGAAATCCCATTCAGGAAAAGCACCATTTTCTATGGCTTCCCAAAGGTCTCGCCTGTGAAAATCAGAATCTTTGCCTGAAATCTTTGTAGCTTCATCCCAAGCTACGGAATGAACACCTAACTTCGGTTTAAAATGGAATTTCACAAAGTGCATTTTTCCTTCTTCATTGATGAATTTAAACGTATGAACTCCAAAGCCTTCCATCATCCTATAGCTTCTAGGAATCGCCCTGTCACTCATTGCCCACATGATCATATGCATACTTTCCGGCATTAAGGAAATAAAATCCCAAAATGTATCGTGTGCAGATGCAGCCTGTGGAATGGCATTATCAGGTTCTGGCTTTACCGCGTGAACCAGATCAGGAAACTTCATTGCATCCTGAATAAAAAATACTGGAATATTATTCCCTACAAGATCATAATTTCCTTCTTCCGTATAAAATTTAATGGCGAAGCCTCTTACATCCCGCGCAAGATCTGTACTTCCCGCACTTCCTGCAACGGTAGAAAAGCGCACAAAAACAGGCGTTTCCTTTCCTTCTTCGGATAAGAATTTTGCTTTTGTGTATTTTGCCAGACTTTTATTGATTTTAAATGTTCCATGTGCTCCCGAACCACGTGCATGTACGATTCTTTCAGGAATTCTTTCGTGATCGAAATGAGTGATCTTTTCTCGTAGGATAAAATCTTCCAATAAACTTGGACCTCGTTCTCCAGATTTCAGCGAATCCTGATTGTTACTTATTTTTAAACCTTGATTGGTTGTGAGTGCCTGATCAGAATTATCAGCTGTATGCTCTTTCAACTGCTCCAGTTTGTCGTCAGATAGTTTGTTTTTTTTCATAATATACAGTGTAGATTTGATTATTTTTTAATTAATAAACAAAAAGCATACCTGTAAAATCATTAAAAACAGTTTATAATTGATAAAAATAATTATTTATGACAACAAATTTATTTTAAAGAGTTTAAGAAAAATCATTTCAAATCTCTGATCAACTGTAATAGTTGAGAAGCTTGAATCTCCATAAAATTTTTTCGCACTTTTTCACTTTTCATTTATTATAATTTTTTCGAAAAGTGGGCAAATGTTATTTTTCATAAGTGGGATAGAATAAATGATCTAATCATTAATCATAATGAAGGATGCCTAATTAGGTAACTTCAAAACATTGCAGTAAATGGTACAGACATAAGATCAAATTTGCACAGACCTATCGTCATAATTATAAAGAACGGACATTACTTTTGGATGCTGTCGGAATAGCTTGTGTAGCCTCTGCCTTTACACCTCCGTAAATATTTGCAAGATGCCTTGAAAAAATCTTCTCTAACAGCATTCTATATACAATAAATTAAATCAGCTTTGCTACCATCTTTTCCAGCTTGTCGATATCAAAGGGTTTTGGCAAATAAGCATCAGCATGTGCTTGTTTTGAAAAAAGATCAATATCATTGTTTGCAGTTATCAGCAATACCGGAATATTACGATATACCTTTTTGCTTTTAAGCAAACGAGTTGCCTCCACTCCACCTATCGCAGGAATACTTACATCCATTATAATCAAATCTGGTTGAAAATTTTCAACCTCTGTAATAATGTGATCCGTAGTCTCAGCTATTTTTACCAGATAACCAAACTCTTCAAAAATAATAGAAACCGCTTCCAATGTTGCAAGATCGTCATCAACAATTAAAATTTTCTTTTTATCCATTTTTGAACTAAAATTTGAAGTATAATTATGTACTTCACAATATTATTATATTACTAAACGATTTATAAAAAATATAAGAATTTAAGTGACCATATTTAGACTAAACAGACATAATACGTTTTGGTCTTTGGAGTTCACTTTCAAGGCATCCTAAGGTATATTCTGCAAAATATTTTTGAGCGTCAGCTGCCTTGGTTAAGGGATGAAGGTCAATCCTATCACTTCGAAGGATTACACCATAATAAGCTATACAGTAATATGCAAAGATCTGATAATCGGACTCTTCGACGGGGGTTGCATAACCTGTTGTTGACAGAGACCAGTCACAATTAAATATTTTAGATACATTAACCGCCATTTTTTCACTTATTGATCTGGAAACACAATTGTCTTTTTTTGCTTGTTCAAGATCTAGTGAGAGGAGTTTCACTTGCTGCTTCAATGTGTATGCTGTAATTCCGCCATGAAAAAAATTTTCAGCACCATGCATTTGAGAAATTGCCGTCTGCAGTAGACCCGAAGTAACGCTTTCGGCAACGCAGATATTTTCATTTCTGTCAATTAGTAGCTTTGTGATTTTGTCTAAAAGAGTTCTTGAAAGTTCCATGTTTAGCTAAATGTAAGTTAGTTTTTGTAGAAAAGCCAAAAACAAATTTTTTGCCAAAATCACTAGTACCTATAATCTTAAATTTAAAAATGCATTTATTGCTCTTTAATAGCAAAGCAATATGAAGATCTTATACAATGATTATTTAATTGCCATAATTTGTTTGAAATAACAGATTATTTTTTTTATTTATTTTTTTACTTTTTTCTACTTATGATTGAGAAAACATTAATAATCAAATAGTTAATTAAATCAATGAATAAGGTTCGACAATTTATGTCTAGCAACTTAACTAAGTTCGAATAGTATGGAAAAAATCATAAAGCTTAAATTTAAACGAAAACATCTATTACTAAACACTCGTCTATATTATTAGATCTTTTTCAAATTAAATAGTAAAATCCTTTTAATTCCATTCTCTAATAGACTGATTTGTATTTTACTTCTTGACTCATAAAAGGACAACTATTATTGAGAATCGCAAAACAATGGTTTTTTGAAAAAATATATATGAAAGCTAAACAAAACTTGTATTTCATTAGTTCATCAGATCTTTGTGTGCACTTCCCCAGTCAATAAGAGACTTCCAAATCGGAATCAATTTTAGAGCAAATTCAGTCAGTTCATATTCTACACGAGGGGGAACTTCAGGATAAACAGTTCTTTTTACAAATTTATCCTCTTCAAGTGCTTTAAGCTGCATCGTCAACATTCTTTCAGTAATGGGAATGACATAATAATTTGTATGCTGATTCTCCGTTTTTCTGAGGTTCAAGAAAATAAGGTGTCTCAAACAATGCGGGATCAATTTCATATTCCTTTACAAATTGGGCAATGCTGAGAACTTTGGATTTTTCCGGACTTGCAGCTGCAAAATCTCCATCATCAAGAATAATATATTTGTCTTCAATTTTATAGCCTTTGACAATGTTTTCCCAAACCACTTCTTTTCCGGTCTTCTCATTCACACGTTTAAATTTGATGTTACTCAAATCTTTGCTGTCCAGCATATCCAGATCCAAAGTGCTTGAATCCGTGGCTGAATATAATTTGATAGGAATATTGACGAGTCCAAAGCCAATTGCGCCGTTCCAGATTGCTCGCATAATGATGATTTTAAATTAAATAAGAGATCAAATAAACACATCTTCAATTGTGCAATAAATATTCCATCATTTTCTCTTAGCACATTATTTGTAACTGTTACGAAAAAGTAAAATGGAAAAGCAGACTAAAAAAAAGATAAGACCTCAGCAAAAACAACAGCGCCCCGGACTGGAAAAGAATATGAATCCAGTACCCGAGACCAATCCTATTAAGTATCCGAAAGAAGGAAAATTAAAAAACAAAGTGGCCCTGATCACAGGTGGTGACAGCGGAATTGGAAAAGCGACAGCTTTACTTTTTGCCAAAGAAGGTGCTGATATTGTAATTGCTTACCTCAGCGAAACAAAAGATGCCAAACAGACGCAGAAAGAAATAGAGGCCTATTTCAGGAAATGCACTTTGATTAAAGGTGATCTGGGAAAAGAAAATCACTGTAAGAAGATTATCGAAACAGCCATAAAGAACCATGAAAAAATCGATATTATTGTAAATAATGCAGGATTACATTGGGAGGCTGAGTCTATAGAAGATATATCAACAGAGCAGTTATCAAAAACTTTTCAAAATAACTTTTTCTCTTATTTCTGGATCACAAAATATGCGATGCCTTATCTAAAAAAAGGAGCGAGCATTATCAACACATCCTCTGTAACAGCCTACAGGGGAAGTCCGAAACTCATTGATTACTCTGCTACAAAAGGTGCTATTATTTCTTTTACCAGAAGCCTATCAGCCAATCTTATTGAAAAAGGAATTCGTGTGAATGCCGTAGCTCCCGGTCCAATATGGACTCCTTTGATTTCATCTTCATTCAAACCGAAAAAAAATTCAGAATTCGGAAGTGACTCTCCAATGAAACGTGCCGGAATGCCCAATGAAGTTGCTCCTTGTTTCTTATTCTTAGCAAGCGAAGATTCGAGATATATCAGCGGGCAGGTTTTACATCCTAATGGCGGTGAAATTGTAAATGGGTAACTTCTATTCTTTGAGAGATTATAGAAATGAAAAATTTTTAGACAACTATATATTTAAATACACCAATTTAATTTTCAATAAAATTTTTATGAGAAGAAGATATTATGATAATTTTCTGATTCCATTTTTATAATTTAAATACCATTTAACACCTTCAAAACATCATCAATATCCTCCAACAAACGGTTTGAATAGAATCCTGTCGTTTTCACAAACACCCAGATGGCTCCAATTTAATCCAAATTGTGCCATTTTTTTTGTTTTAGATTCCAGAATAATCAAGATTAATCTTTTTTATTGTTTTGGTAAATGATACCTATTCGGTGTGCAATTAACAAAAATTTTACGATCATTAACTTCTGATAATGCAATTTTTACTTATTTTAATTCCTTGAAATTTTTTTTTTAAAAGTTTATCTACATCATCCTCCGTGTATACTCTGCTCTCTTTAATCCAAATATGTAGTTCATCTTTAAAAAAAAATAAAATACCATTTGTTGGCTTGTAAAATGGAATCAGATTTAAAGAAGTTAATTTTGTTAATTTACTATAGCTAATATTTAAATATTTAGAGGTCTCTTTCGCAGAAAGAACTTCTTTTGAGTTTATAAAGCATTCACTAAGAAGCTTTTTAATCTCATTTAATTCTCCTTGTAGTCTGGGAGATAGGTGCTCATTTGCCATTGCATTTTTTTTTAAGTAGAGCAAAATTGAAAAATGACTAAAAATATAAAAAACTAAAATTCGGTTAACCGAATTTTTACTTACTAGACCGAACTTTTTTTAAAAGATCGGGCAATAACGCTTCTACTTTACGATCAATCCCTCTTTTATTGGAGTCCGAAATACAAGAGTAATTTACTTTTTTAAAACTCTTTTTTTGACTGTAATAGATCAAATGAGAAAATGATTTAACATCCTTTTGGATTAGTGGTCTCAAAACGTCAAATAGAATATAACCCGCCATCTTTTGATTCGTTGAAAGATACAATCTTTTATCAGTTTTCCCTTTCTCAGAAATTTCTTTAATGAAAGATTTTACATATTCAAAACTAAAAACTTCTGCAACGTCTACTTCAGTTTCATCGCCAATCAATGTCTGATCTATTAAATTTGCAGATTTTAAAATCTTATAAAAATCCTCAATAAGCAAAGATGAAATTGGATGTTGAAATCCTATTTCATCTTTAGTCTTGCTCTTCTTGCCGTTTGCATTTTTTAAAACGACAACATCTTTAAAAAAATCAATGCCTTGAATTTTATAATAGAAAGCTGGAATTAAAGTAAACATAAAGAAAATTGCAAAAATCAAAAACAATAATCCCAAGAAAATATGGATTTTCCAAAAGAAATAAGGAGAGTATAACAAAAATATGAGAGAAGATAGAAAGCTAAACGCCCAAAAGTATTTTGACTCTAAAAATCTGTAATAATTTTTACTTAAAGCAACTTTGGAAATAAGGATTTTCCGATTTACGCTGATTATAACATTTTTCATCTGTTTATGTTTTATGTTTTATGTAAAAATACAAATATTTGCAATTATATGAAAACATAACTATCTTTGAATCAGCAATATTGTTGTACTTATGTTGTACTTGAACCAAAACAAATAAGCACCTACATTGCTGTAAGTGCTTGATTACCAAAGAGTGGTCCCACCTGGGCTCGAACCAGGGACAACCTGATTATGAGATATGTTTTTTTGTATTTATTTTAATTTATATTAAATACATTTTCATTTATAATACCTAATTATCAGATACTTAACTCCGATTCAATTTTATTATTCTATTGTTATTTCTTATATTTGTAGTACGAATGTTCGTCAAATGTTCGTCAAAATATATGACATCTTTTCAATTTACTTTAAAAAACCCACCAAAATCTAACGGTGAAAAAAGCATCATTATATCTTTTATAAAGGATAGAAAGAATACTTCTCTTTCTTTACAAAAGTCTTGTCGTGAAGATCAATGGAGTTTTGAAACAGAGCGTGTAAAAAAAAATCATCCGGATTATAATAAGCTTAATACATTCATAGAAAAGTATAAAATAATCCATATACCCTCCCCGACCTAATTAATAGAATAAAAACCTACAAAGGCAAAAACAAAACTTCTTCATATACAGAATTTCAGTTAGAAAATATTGAAAATTTAAAAAAATCTGATAAATTAGGCAGCGCCCAAATAGAAAAAGAAACTTTAAATTCTCTTCAAACTTTTTTCAACAAAAAAGATATTGGATTCAATGAAATTAATTATACTTCATTAAATAAATATGAAGCTTATTGTACAGAAAAAGGTAACAAAATGAGTACCTTGGGAATTCGGATTAGAACTATAAGAAATATTTTTAACAAAGCTATTAAAGCAAAAATCATTAAGGAAACTCAATATCCTTTCAAAGATTATAAGGTCTCAAAAATAAAAAGCAATAGTAAAAAAGAATTTCTAACCCAAGATGAAATACAACTCTTAAATGAATATGAGGCCAAAAATGCTAGAGAGCAATTTGCGATAGATATGTTTCTCTTCAGTTACTATTCTCGAGGAATAAATTTTATTGATATTATTAAACTTGAAAAAAAATCTATTTTCGGCAGTAATATAAATTATATCAGAACAAAGACAGGAGCTTCCATTAATTTTAAATTATCTGATAAAAATGATGAAATAATTAAAAGATATAGTTCTAACGTCGATTCACACTTCATTTTTAAAATTATTCAAAACAATAATACTGACAGTGGGTATTTAAAAAATAAAAGCCATAAGTATCTAAAGGAATTTATTAATCCGCCTCTTAAAGAAATAATTAAAAATCTTAAGATTAATAAAAACATCACATTTTATTGTGCAAGACATTCTTTTGCAACTGCACTAAAGTTTCAAAATATTTCCATTGAGATTATAAAAGAAGCCTTGGGACATAAAGATATACAGTCTACAATGGCTTATTTGAACACTTTACCAGATGCAAAGCTGGATAAAATTATTGAAGATATCATAATGTAATTCTAGATATCTAAAAAAATACGCAGTTATAAGTATATAACTGAATTTTTCGACCTGCGGAGTTACGATAATGCATCTCAAATAAGATTTTGAACAAAAGATCTAATTAAAAAATTTCATATCACACTTTGTAAAAACTTAAAATGACTTAAAAGATAATCTAACTAATACTTTCTAATACTTTGGCTATGACGGTGGCACAAATTAACATTGTCAGTACATTTTCTTTGTAAAGTTGAATCATCAATACAATGACCTTCAAAAATCACTTTATTTTCCTTAACAAAATTTGTTGCAAATGCTATTCCTGCAAATATTAATAGTATTGTTACTGTTAAGATGAACTTTTTCATAATTAAGGTTATTTGCTATAATACTTTCTCTGGTAGATTTTTAGTTTTTCTATTTTGAACTATTATTAATAAACTATACTATATTGGACTTTTTTTGTGATATAAAGTAAAAATACCTGCCAATAAACTGAGTAATCAAATTATCCATTTAAAAAAGGGCTGAGTTATGACTTTAATATTGCTTTAACAGACGTCAGGTTACTTCAGTAGGAAGTCAATTATCAGTTTTTTTATTATTTGGGATTTTTACAGCAAAAACCTGGTCTGGTTAATAGCATTCTGAAAACAAATTTAGAAGGCGATGAAGCAAAAAAAAAGAAAAGCATGAACTGATTTACAAATCGTACCAGTATGATTTGTAAATCAGTTCATAGAAAAAAGATTGTTAAAACCAAATGTGAATTTTACAATATTTTGATTTTAAACTGTATATAAATAAACAGTATCGCATTCAATCTGAACACATACTTTACAAAAAATGGTTCGTTTATAGGATTAAAAAATCATCCTCTTACTGACATTAAAGAATTTGGAGATCCTTATCAGGATCTCATAAGGTGCCTCAGAGCGTCCATCTTCTTACTTTATCTCACGAATGCACGTTCCATTAAAATGAAAGATTACCCAGGTAAAAAAGATGATATGTATTTTGGGACTTTGATCGATGCAGAGGAACAGTATTTTGATACGGCTCATTTTCCAGACAGCCTTAAAATTCAATAATTTGCAGACCACTGCTTGATTAAAATTGATTTGTGAAAAAATGCCAGAATTCATTTATAGATTAAGGCCGCCAATTCTCATATTTTATTTAACAACAATATCTTTTTCAAGATTAAACCAATTCATATATTTTTCCATTCGGTCATTATCCGTAGAACGCCTTAAAATAATTCTGTAACATAATTCCAGGTTACGATCCTCCATATATTTTGATAAAATGTCTTTTTTTATCCTGAGAGTAAATCCTTCGGATGAAGGTTTGCACCTTCTCCATGTAGGTCCCCCGGTATAAGAACTTATCCAATTAAAAGCCTGTATGTCATTTCTATTCGAGTTTTTATAAATCTGTAAAAGATTATCTGAAGAAATACCTAATTCGGAAAAAACATCGTTAAATATATTAGCGTTAATCAACCCATTTTCCCCTCTGAAGTTATTATATGAAATTTGCAAAAGAGGAAAAATATATTCATTCGGAAATGACTTCGCAGTATCATATAAGGAAGGAACTTCATATGCATATTTATTTTTAAAACTTAAGAAGGGTTCGATAGAATCTCCTTTTTTTAAGTTTTTAAGATTATAATTTTTATCTTTAAGAAACGCTTTAACCTCAAAATAGCAAGTTCCACTTAATTTTTTATAATTTTCTGCTCTCTGACTTCCAAAATCTACTAAAGTTACATATTCACTATTTCTATTAGAAACATTTGATACAATTTCATCAAAATCACAAAACATAAGAAAATCCGATTTGCTTAAATTTTCATTAATATATGATATTTCGGGTGGACGTGCTGTTATATTAATCAGAAGTTGAGAAGGATCAAAGAGTCTTAAAGACCTTTTAATTATATTTACAAATTCCTTTTCAAAGCAATCCCTTTTAATTTTATTGTAAAATACTTTATTGATGGCTTCTTTAATTGCGTCATAATAAGAAGACTGCACTTCAATGACATCAAAATTAGAATTAATATTATAATTCTGATGAACATTGCTTTCATCTTCTTGGTTATAATCTCCCCAGCCTTTTGAAACAAGTTCGGAATATACTGTATCAATAAAGTTTTCATCATCATCATTTTCATTCAATTTGTATATAAGACTAAATTGGAAAGATGAATAAATAAATTTACTTTTTGAATGAACTTGAATTTCTTCTGGACGCAAAATTAATGGGCTGGCAACATTTAAGCGATCTAAATTTTGTTTTTCAGTTAATTTTAAAAAAGAAGTGTCTGATTTTTGAATGATGTAAAGCAAATCTTTCACTCCTTCTAAAATATTAACATGCTCGTATTTTAAAAGCTTTATAAAATCCTTTTTGTATTTAATGAGAATCTGTGGGTTAGATAATGCAATTGCTTGCAGGACAACGATACCATATTCAATCTCATTCTTATTACCATCAATTATACAATACTGGATAAATAATGAAATTAAATCATCTTCTTCTGAAATCAGATCAAATGTAGATTGTAGTGATAGTTCTCTAATTTTAACCGCAGGATAATTAAATAACCAAACCAAATGACGTATGATAATCTCTGAGAAGGTCATCTGTTCATTGTGGTGAGTTACAAATTCGTACTTGTTTTCAATTTCTGGTAATCCAAAAGCAAGACCTTTATTAAAATTTAGATTGCCATCATAATACGCCTGAACAGAACTATCTTCATAGTATTTCTTATATTTGAAAAGTTTCTTTAGAGAATCAGTCATATCACCACTATACTTACCCTTCTGTACGTAATAGCTTTTGAGTAAAAATCTCCTACCATATTCAACATCTGCATTAAAAATAGTTTCAAAAATATCAAAATCTAATTTATCTGGTGATTCTACATGCTGAAAAAGCAGACTATCAAACTCATATTCAGAAACTTGAGAAATCACTTCTTTTGCCTTTTCAACATCCACAGGCATTAGTTGATTTGCAATTTTCAATAATGCTGCAGATCTAATAGTACGAGATGTCCATTTATTTACAAATTCAAGTAGCTTATCTACGTAAAAAATAGAACAATTATCTACTAAGTATTTCACATCACTATCCGTAAGAACTCTATAAAAAACATAATCTCGACGCCAATTAATATTTTTATAAATGTTCTTCAGCCATCCTTCTATATCAACATTCTTTTGCAGGTATGCTTCAAATGGTAACTCAGCAAATAAATTATCTACTTCGTTTACAAAATGAAAAAAACGGCTTTTAAATTCACTGAATTTATTAGGACCATCGGCAACAGAATTTATGATGTCATTTTTTAACTTTTCGTAGTTTTCTACAATAAGATATTTATTGTCATTAATTGTTTTCTTCTGATCCTGAGACAAATGATCTTTATAAAATTCAAAGAAAAGATTATTAATACTTCTTTTTTCACTTTTTAAAAGCTCAGCTTTTTGAATACGACTTTGCCTTTCAAATTCTTGTTCTAAATAACTATTAAATCCTTCAAAATCTTCAGTAAATAATTTATGTATACTTTCGATGGAATGAAGTTTATGCTCTTCATTATTACTGATCTTTTTCTTAAAATTTTCTTGTAGATGATTTGATAATTCTCCTTGAATTTCAACGTTTTCTTCTTGTAAATCGTAAGCATCTAAATAGAGCCCATTTTCAGTAAGGATTTTGGTAAAATCAACTAAAGCTTTCTGGTCATCTAACTCAATAATTGTATTAAACTTTATAATCTCCATAATTTTGCAGATCATCTCATCATCACGAAATTCTATAGCCTTTAATAAGAGTAATTTTGCTAGGCTTAAAAATGTTGAATCACTTGAACTGCCGTCTCTCCAGCGCTGCAAGGTTTTTAGAAGAGCTAATAAAAATCTAATCTGGGTCTTATCACAATTATTTATTATGGGTTTAACAATAATTTCAATCCCTTCATTTCTTGATATTCTAGATTCTTCAAATTCCATCAATTTAAATCCTAAAGAAGGATAAATTTGATAAACAAATCTTATGAGATTGGATAATGAAATATGTTCCATTCTGCCATTTCCGGCATTTCGAAGTTGATCTTGTATATGTAAAATATTTGCTAATCTACTTAAAGTACCTTCAGGGTCAATTTCATGATACATTTTAAGAGGATCGATTATATTGCTAGCACGATAATCCTTTCTATATCCTAAACCAAATGCCGAATCTATTAAATGCTTGTATAATCTCTGGAAATCATCTTGAAAACCGCATTCACCAAAAGTATCACATACTTTTCCAAGATAGGTAGTTAAGGAAATTGTATCATGTTCAAGCCTGGCAACTTCTTCAGCATACCTGATAACATCGCTAATTGTAACTTTCAAATCAAAATTTGTCGACTTTGATAACGACTTCGCGATTTGCAAACCAACAGAATAATTTCTATAACCATCTCCTGATTTATCTTTTTCAATCCAAAAATTTGCTATTTCCTGAATTTTTTCTTGAGAAAGCAACTCGGTGGCAAGTTCAAAGATATCTTTGAATAAAGTTTTTATACCAGATGCTATAAAACTGCTTTCAGAGTCCATATCAAATAAACCTCTTGCACGCGGTTGAAATTCTTTAGGTCTGGAAATATACAATGTATCGATAGAATCTTTAAACGCTGCCACTAAAGCGTATTCGTTAAAATTATTAAGACGACTTTCGTTCCATATTTCTGACAATGTGAAAATAGAGTCATAGATTTCTTCAGCTGGACTAGGAAAATATGAGGTTTTAAGCTTAAGTTCTTCAATTAGGTCAGGAGTAAAAATCCAAAAATATTTTAAACAATCAAATAACGATACAATTTCCTTTCTAATCTCAAATTTATTAGATTTATCATCAATAACTTTATCAAAAAGTTTAGGTATTTCAATATCTCTTGCAGGAAATAGCTGCAGTATTTCCTCGTTAGTTAAAAACTTTGAACATGATATAACAAATTTTGTATAATGTTTATCTGAAATCTTAGTAAAATCTATACTTTTAAGAACACTAAGAGCTTCTTTTCTCTGAGCTGATATGGGCAGTAAAAATTTAACAAGAGACATCTGTATCTCCGGATAAAAATCATCACCTATCAATTCTGTTTTCAATAAATACAATTTTTTAAATTGATTATGTTCTACCAAATAATCAAGAATTTCAGATTTGATTTTTTTATTGGTTTTCAGATTGATATCTTCGGAATAATGTCTCTGTTTGAAGTTTCTACTGTGCTTGTTCGTTTGAATCCACTTAATATCATCAATAGAATTGAAAATTTCTAAAATATTATCTTTTACTAAAGCTTCAGCTTTAAATTCAATAGTTAAATTTCTAATTTTTTTTTCGCTTATTGATTTTGAAAGCCCTTGCTTTATAATTGGTATTGGAAGCAAATTACCTGTTTTTTGGTAGTGTTTACCAATGTAATTGCAAAAATATTCTTTATTGACCAATACGAAGTCTCCATTCCAAATCGTACGTAAACTATTAGCTATATGTCCTGAATTTAACAATAATATTGTAATATCAATTTCTGAATTATCCATGTTATCAATAGCTTGAGAAAATTGATCTTTAATGAAAGTAATTCTAACAAATTCTGTCATTGACATCTTTTCTATCGCGGCCCTAATGGCAATGTCCAGATTTTCTTTAATCTCTTCCTGGCTTCGATAGTTTTCCCAACCTGATTTTACATATTCCAGGGAAGTGCAGGAAATTATTGTATTGTAGTCCCCAATTTCATAGAGATGATTAAAGTAATTTCTGAATGCTTCGTCGGAATATGGATTTTCTTTGTAGAATTCAACCAGAGCATTATTAAACTTAATTTTTAAATCTGAAGTTTTGGAAATAATAAATTCACGAAAACTATTATGAAATATCGAAAATGACCTGCCATCAATTTGTTTCAGTAAATGTGAATAGCTATTAACAACATCTTCGACTTCAGTTATTGATCTGTTTTCTCCAGCTAAAAATAATATCTGGTGTAATGTTTCTATAGAAGTATTTTCCTTTCTGTATGCCAATACTGCAAGTACCCATTTTGAGAATGAGTCGCCAGCAATTTTTTGAAATAAATACTCATGAAAAGAATTTATTTCACCATCCTTAAGTTGTGGAAACTCTTCTAAAATTGAGTTGTAATCATTTATGTCTGCTTTGAGAAGCAGCTCTGAGATGTAATGTAAATAAATAGGGATTCCACCTGAAACCTGTTCTATTTTATCCACGATTTCAGAATCTTGGATACCCTTTTTTTGTAAATATTCAACAATATCAGGTTGAGAAAAAGGGTGAACAATAATATGCCTTCTGCTGTCTGAATCAATCATTTGCTTTACAGAAGGTGTTAATACAGAAGAATATTGTGAACTTAAAATAAAGAATATATTTTCCGGAAGAGATCCTTTTATAACATTAAGCAGCGAACTTTCTCCCACTGTACTGTCTCGATGGACATGATCCAATCCATCAATTATGAAAATAATTTTTCTGTTAAGCTCACTAAGTTTATTAAGATATCTGAGAAACTTTTCTTCGAAATTAGTAGAAAACTTACCTGGGAGATCCACCTCAAGAAATTGTTTTTCAATGCTTATACATAGTGATTTTAAAAAATATATAGATTTGTGTCGCAGCTCTCCGAAATTATTACTTATGTCAGGTATAAAACAATAATAAGTTAAAGTGGCTGAAGGTTCCTCCTCTTTAAACTTAGTAAGAGCTGTTGACTTTCCTATACCGGGAAGTCCTTCAATTAAAATGTAACCACCACTTAATTCAGACAAACTCCTTCTTAGTTGTTTAAAAAAAGGTTCATTAACTACATAATTATCATCTCCAACAACCTTAAAAAAGTGTGAAATTTTATCATTAAACCTATCTGAAATACCCAGCTCTTTGAAGACTAGTTCTTTAGTAATTCCTTCTCCTGTAATACTCCATTTCACAGCTGCATTAAGTAATTTTTCTATTAGGTCAATTTCAATTCCTAATGTATCTAATCGATGTCGAATCAGACTCTGAACCTCATCAATACCATCTTGTCGAAACTTAAAATCCAAAGATCTTAAAAATTCATCAAATGAATTATCATCCAAACCACATTCAGCCTGAATCTTATCTAATACGGACTTATATTCTTCATAGACAGTAAGCTCATTCAATGACACTGATTGTCCCAAAGATTCAATTACATTTGTTCTGAGGTCTGTTAGACCAAAATTGATACTATCTGAAGGACGCTTTTGGTTACTTTCTTTTTTTGTAGTAAAAAGTGTTATAGAAAACTCTTTGCTTTTATTTCTAACACTCAGATACCCTTCTGCCAATTGTTTGAATAAGGACTTTTTTATAATCTTCCCCTCAGCACTATTTTCGGATCTAAGCATACTATATATAGTGTATGATTTGTCCTCATCCTCAGACCATTTTACCTGATAATACTCAATTTTTTCTTCTCTGTAAACAATTATATCATCAATATGATTACCTTGATCGTAGTTTTCGAGTTTTATTTGAGAAATATCTGAATTGAAAAATAAGAATTCAATAATTTTTAAAGCAGCTACATTATTTTGGTAATAAAATCCTGCCTGTGACGCGGAACCTTCCATGGTTAATTTATGTTTTTAAAGTAATTTACGATTATTAGTATACAAAAATTTATAAATTATTTGCAGAGATAAAAATATGAATTTTGTTTTCTAATTTAAAATGGTTTAAAGAATCTGTAACAATAATTTGTCTGTTGCTGAATATCCTTTATAATACTGTTAGAGGAAAAATAGTATTGAGAATTTTTCCAAAATAAATTGATTCGATATCAAATAGGTGAAATTGTATATTATTATAAATAATTATTATTACTATTTAAATTTTTGTAATTTTAGAATACTTACTTAGGTTATTTAAAAAAAATACTAACCGTATAAAATATTATAAAATGATTATTTATAAAGCATCTGAGCAGCTTGCTCAGATTTTACTCAGGAATGGTTTTACAGAGGTAACAAATAGTACATATCCTTCTCATTTTGAACAAATAAATAAAAATGGATATGATGCAGAAAAAGTAAAAAGAGCGTTTAGAATTAATGCCAAAGACCTGATAATTTTTGATTATATAACAGTAAAATTTGTACATAAAGGTAATGGCTGTTCAGCATCTAATATGAGAAAAGAAATTTCAGAAAATGAATTAAAATCTGTCATAGCTTTTTTCAAACTACCTTTCCAAACCAGAAATGCAATTATGAGATCTGGGGTAGCAATTCCAACCTTATATCAAGAATATCTATATATTCAGGAAAATCCTTCGTACAAAAATCCAAGAAACAAACATATAATTAAAGCCTTCGGTGAAGTTTCGTTATAATATTCCTGCAAAATTATATCATTAAGAATACCTTACGGATAAGTGTAATTAAAAAAAAATTTAATTTGTAAATTGCATTACAAACTAAAAGCCATTAATGAATTATATTTTTGAACAAATAGACGCTAGTCATAGATCGTATCAAGGCTTATCTATAGATGGAGAAGAATGCCGTGAGCTTCTCAGAAATCAGGTTAAAGATAATTTATTGGATCGTGAAGAATGGCATGATTCCCTTGCTCGATTACGAGCTTTACAAGAAGAAACAGGTTTTGCTGCAAATGAAGGTTTAGTAGCTGATATCCAAACATTACTAGACGAACAAATTGAATTAAAGCAATTTCGAATAGGTGAAGCATATGCTGAGATTATTCTTGAGCAGGAGTTTGTCTGCAGATTTCACTGGAATGAAAATCGTGATGCACGAAATCCAAAAGGAAATAAGACTGGAGCAGATTTGGTTGGCTTTACAGAAATAAATGAACAAGTGGTTTTCCTTTTTGGGGAAGTTAAAACTTCTTCTGAGACCGCTACTCGTCCGCCGCAGGTTATGACATATGCAGACGGAATTGAAAAACAGCTGAGTGATCTTTATAATGATCGAAACAAGAGGTTTATACTTATTTCTTACCTCAAAAATAAAATGCGACACTACCCCGATGGTCATCCTTTTAAAATAGATTTTAACGCCAGTGAACGTAATTATTATTCTGGAACGTCTAATTTTCTCCTATATGGAGTTTTAGTACGTGATGTAGAATCGGATGTTAGGGATGTATCTATAAGTTATGAAAGGTTAAAAAATCATATTTTGGAACCGAATGGACTAAAGCTTTTAGCATTATATTTGCCCATTCGTAAAGAAGAGTGGGAAAACATTATAAACGAATAAGGAGAATGAGTATCAACTTAAAATACAGCTATTTAGAACAAGCATATCCAGATATGCTTGAATCTATTGGCGTGCTCATTCAGAAAATAAAACTTTCTACTCGTTTTACTGATTTCGAAATAAGCGAAGATGATCTAAATCATTTATCTGTTGCAAAAGAATTATGTGAATTAAGGATTATCGAAATATGGGATGAAAGAACGGATAGCAATGAATTCAAAGCATTATGTGCTACCTATTTTGACATAGCAAGCCAACTTCCTATTTCATACGAAGACGAGTATTTTATTTACGAGCAGTTTAAACTAATTTCCTTCGGTTATCTTGGTGAACATTGGCATTTTGTAAAACAATATCTTAAGAAAAATATCGAGGTATTTAATGCTATCCAATTAGACTCAAATTGGAGTCTTCGAATTTTGACATTATCTTTTAAGGCATTAGTACATTTGGTAAAAAAAGATTCGTGGCATGAGATAAATCTTGGGGTAAATTATATAAATCAGCTTAGAGAGGAACAGGCAGAATTTGAAAGCTCTTTTTTAAATGAAATTAATGAAGGGGGTCGTGGTTATGGAGCAGCAGAGTTAGTATCCTTATATCATTTTGCAAAAACCGTTGAAATTCTTGCAAAATATTTGATGGAAGGTCGCCCACTCGAACCTGAGACAGAGATTCAGTATCACCTTAACTTTGCCAGAGAATTTGCACAAAAATCGGGAAACATAAGCTTAAATCTCTTATATCAATTCTTTGATGCTTTTACTCAAAAAATTGTAAGAAATACAATATGGTATACGACACGTGGAATAAATAATTGGGTTACAAGATTTAATCATTATATCTCCCAAAAAGAAGATCAAGGCTTATTTGAATTGTTATATCCTCAAAGGGAATCTATCATTCAAGGAGAACTTTTAAATCCAGCTCACCGTGCGGTGGTAATTAATTTACCAACTTCTAGTGGAAAAACTCTTATAGCTGAATATAAAATTCTTCAGGCACTAAATCAATTCAAAGCACAAGGTGGATGGGTTGCTTATCTTGCACCTACAAAAGCTTTAGTAAATCAGGTTTTCAATCAATTAAAAAGAGATCTTGGATCAATCGGAATAAAAGTTGAAAAAGCAAGTGGTGCGATAGATCTAGATGGTTTTGAACAGCACCTTGTTGAGGAGAACGGAAATAATACGGATTTTGACATCTTAGTTACAACATACGAGAAGATGAATCTTTTGATTCGTCAAGGTCTTGGTACTACAGCACAACGATCATTAGTGCTTACAGTCGTTGACGAAGCACATAATATAGAAGAAACATCTAGAGGTTTAAATTTAGAGTTTTTACTTTCAACTATTAAGAATGATTGTGAGGAAGCTAACTTCCTTTTGATGACTCCGGACATTGCCAATTCAGCAGAAATTTCTTCTTGGCTTGCGGGAGATAGGGGTCACGTCATTAATTTAGAATTAGATTGGTGGCAGCCTAATGAGAGAGTTGTAGGAGCAATAGAAGTTAAAGGTCAAGGCAGGAATTATAATATTGTACTAAGACCATTACATACAGATAAGGGAACCTATGAAATTGGGGAGACCATTCAAATGGTTGAATATGCCAATGCCGGTCTAACTAAAACCCAAATTACAGGATCAAAGTCAAGAATTTCTTCTTCGCTTGCATTGGGTGTTCTTGATATTAAAACACCAATTATTATCCTAGCTTCTAGTCCTGGTGAAACTTACAATATAGCAGATAAACTGTACAATGATTCTCCTGTAGTAGATGAGGAAGATGAAGATGTGAATTTGCTACTGCGCCTTGTTAAGAGTGAACTAGGTGAAGATTTTCCTCTTGCGAGATATTTAGAAAAAAGAATTGCAGTTCATAGTTCAGCGCTCCCTGATGATATCAGATTTCTCATTGAAGATTTAATGGCTAATGAGAAGCTTCAAGCAATTATTGCCACAACAACAATAGCTCAGGGCATAAATTTTCCTGTTTCAGCAGTTATAGTAGGATCATATAACTATCCTTTTTCGGGGGCGATGCCGGTTCGAGACTTTTGGAATCTTGCTGGGAGAGTTGGAAGAGCGGGTCAAGAAAATATGGGCTGGGTTGGAATGGCTGTAAGAAATGAAAGAGATCTTATTGACGTAACAACCTATGTTCAAAAAGCATCTGATGAACTTCATTCTCAATTGGTGAATGCTATTGATGTAGCACTGAGATACGCAGATGCGGATTTTGATAGATGGTTATTTTTTGATGAACGCTGGTCAGCTATATTACAGTTCATTTCTCACTTGAGAAAACAGACTGCTCAGCGAGAAACATTTTTAGCACAGCTTGAACTTAAACTTCAAAGCACATTTGGTTATAGACAGTTATCTCAGGATAAAAAAATATTTCTACGTGATCACTTGCGGAGATATGCCTCTAATCTAAGCCTAGCAGAAGCAAATCTGGCAGATTCAACTGGCTTCTCCTCTGTTTCTGTGAGACAAATGATTGGAAGGCTTAGAGGAAGTGAAATCACAGCTAATGACTGGAATAAAACTCAACTCTTTTCAGAACAGAATCAGACGATGCAAAAACTTGTTGGAATTATGCTTAATACTTATGAAATTAGAAAGTCAATGGATGAGCTCAATGGTGGTGAACAAGTTCTCGACAAGACATCGATTGCGAGGCTAGTAATAGATTGGGTAAATGGGAAAAATATGTCGTCTATAGCCTCTCGATTATATCCTGGTGAAGATGCAAATATTGCTATACAAAAAGCAACAAAAGCATTGTATAAGGTTGTTGCTAACTCTGCAACCTGGGGCTTAGCAGCATTGCAGAAAATGCCTACAAGTGGTTTAGATTGGGAAAATATGTCTGAAATAGATAAGAAAAAAATGGCAAATTTACCAGCTTATCTCCATTATGGTGTTAATACAGACGAAGGTGTATTAATGAGAAAAAATAATGTACCTCGAAGTATTGCTAAAAAGCTAGGTGAACTTTATCAAGTCAGCGTAGGAGGTGATATTTTCAATCAAACTTCTGATTCTGTCGATAACTGGCTAAATAGCCGAACCATTGAAGTTTGGAATGAAGCAAAGCCTTTAGGTTCTTCGTTATCTGGTGAAGATTATAAAAAGGTATGGAAAAAGCTTAATGGCATATAAGATATTTTAATAAAATCTTAGTATTAAATTAGATAAGATATTTTCACATGCAGAAAGACAAATCTCCTCCTGCAACGAGATACTGAATAGATTTTCTTTTTCTGTTCATTTTTCAACCAGCCTTTTATCGCACGCTCAAAAGCTGCTGCGCCATCAGCTACTTTAGGATTGTATTGAATGTATTTTGAAAGAAGATTTTTATCAATGTTAGTAAATTCGTGATCATCAAGTATTTTGTAAAGGTCGTAAAAAATAGTTTTTAAAATTATATTATTTTAAGTTCTTTGTCCCATACAATTACAACTAAAACATTTAATAAGATCTTTAATCTTATTAAATATTATTTTATTGTCTTATTCTGAAAAGCACTAAAACTTGCAACTTTACCATTGATAGTATTATAAACGATTTCAACGGAAAAAAATGAGACTTCATACAATACAACCTTTAGATCATTTTTATATGTTTCACTGATCAATTTCCCGGCGGCCATAACAAGCTCAAGTTGAGATTCTTTAGATAGATTATTAAAATCGTAATATGAAATAGACATATGATTGGTCTTTGAATGTGATGTTATTAATAGTATTTATTGTTGTAGATGATATAAAATGAAATTATAACTCTTTAAGCAACCGAAATGTCAGGTTTATCCTGGGTTTCATTGGATGTATAGACTTTGCGATCCGATGTTCCCAATTCTCCTGCAGATCACCTTTCATAATGAGGAGTGATCCATTAGGTAATGGCAGACTGTATTTACTTTGATGATGATCTTTCTTTCTGAAATCAAAATTTCTTGTTTCTCCGAGACTGATGGAAGCGATCACCGGACGCTTTCCATATCTGCTCTCTTTATCACGGTGCCAAGCAACAGAATCATTGTTGTCACGGTACAGATTAAGCAGCACACCATTGAAATGGTAACCAAATTCCTTTTCTATTCTTTCTTTTAAAGATAACAATTCCGGAGTCCAAGGATTGGTGCTTGATGTATTGTCATCTGTCGACTCGTTATAATTTGAATCGCCATACCAAGCCGTTAACCGGGGTGTTAATACCATCTTATCATACATCTTCTGAGTACGTTGTTGCCAAGGAGCAGTTTGAAACAGATGTTCCTTAAGCTTATCCGCCTCTTCCCTGCTCAGGAAATGCTCCCTGTATTCCAAAAGGTCTTTTGGAAATTCGTAGAATTCTTCGGCTTCAAATAAACTAAGCTGCATTGGAATAAATTGATCGATAAAAATTATTTAATTGAAGATACTTTCTCATCCAGTTCCTTGATACTGGTCTTAAGTTCCTGTAAAACTGTATTGATGTAGGTCTCGTTTGTCTTTCCAGGTTTATAATTTTCCGGAAGGATCCCACGCACATATTTCCATACCTCAAAAACATTTTCAAGAGGAATCTCGTAAGGCTCATAAAATGTATTGTCTGCCGAGACGATAACCGATTTTTTGGTCTGCTTGACAAATGTTTTATACGTAATACCTTCTGAAGTGATAAAAATATATTCCTTACCAGATTTCAGATCCGCCAATTGCTCGACATATTCTCCGATGATATAGGAGCCGTCTGCAAAAGGTGGCATCGAATCACCGTCCGCCAGAAAAGCTCGGTATTTTCCATTCTGTAAAAAAGGCAGTCTCATTCGATTTAGCTTCTCAATATATTCGTGATCGCTAAAGCCTTTTAAATAGCCCATAGACGCTTTCTGGGGAACGATCTCAATGAAATTCTCACCTTCAGAATCCACAGTGATAGGCAGTACAACCCTATTCTCCGGTAGCTTCATCATATTGTCCACCGGATATTTACTTATATCCAATGTAAGAAGTAAATCGATGCTCACATTAAAGAATTTGGAGATCCGGATCAGGATCTCGTAAGGTGCCTCTGATCGTCCATCTTCGTATTTTGAGTACCGCACTCTACTCATCCCGAGACTTTCTGCAAAGCTTTGCTGGGATAAATTTTTCTTATGCCTTAGAAGCCTGATGTTTTCTGAAAATATTGACATTGATACAATTTGTATCTGCAAATATAATAAAAAAGATACATAATGTATCTAATTTTACAAAATGGAAAGAGCAATTGCACATATGGATCTGGATACATTCTTTGTCTCTTGTGAACGGCTGAAAAACTCTGTATTGGAGAAACAGCCCGTGATCATAGGAGGGGGAGACCGTGGTGTTGTGGCGTCATGCTCTTATGAGGCACGAAAATTTGGGGTCCGTTCGGCAAT
>Ga0302347_1000909_pt1 | contig 40320 bp, 51 predicted proteins | sample PhyWR1_FD_202178 | JGI IMG/M metagenome (GOLD analysis project Ga0302347, IMG submission 202178) | Leaf surface microbial communities from wheat plants in UC Gill Tract Community Farm, Albany, California, United States - DLSL W.R1 (v2)... | ecosystem: Host-associated > Plants > Phyllosphere >... | reverse complement strand
CGGCGATCGAATCAAATTCACCAATAAGAGAAAACCCTGTCGGCTTTGCCAGCTCAATTAGCACGTCTGATGCTGACCCGGACGGGGGCAGGATCACGATGGCATTACCAGAGCTGTCAAATGCAGGTATTTTATTCGCGCGATCAGTTGCACCAGGTAGTTGATTGATTACCTCAGGGACACGCAATGTCCTGTTGAGATTCCCACTGGCAAGAGTATCAACATAGCTCTTGGTTGCCGCGTCCTGAGGGTCTCGCGGATCGTGCACATTACGGATGTAGTTGTTCAGCGCGTCGTACCAGTTCGCAATGCTTGATGGCTTACGCAACGCCAGGCGGAACATACTTCCCACCTGCTGTATCAGCATCGTCAGCTTGTCGAATGCATCCTCGTGCACTTCGGCAAAGAACTTGCCCTGATTGCGCAGATCGGTTTCCTGCGTTGGCTCCAACTCGCGCGCAATGGAGATCTGCCATCCATTCGTCAGCGGTGCCGTAAGGACGACGTTGCCGCCGTTATAACCACCAGCATTTGTAACGGTGTAGTCAGTGTCCAGTACCAGTACCGTGATGTTTTCACTCAGGTCGATAACCGACACGGCCAGATCTGATTTCTTGAATATGCGGAAGGTATACGGGAATGATGTCGTAACGCCATTCCCGGTGTAATCGTTATGGTCAACTACGGTTGATACCGTCATGGCCTGTCTCCAGTAAAGCAGCGCCCGGCGCGCATGCATCATCAGGACAGTTTATTACCCATCAAACCTTATATGAATTGAATGAATAACAATCAGAGAAGTTATTACCTTTTAGGTAAATAGCAATTCGTGCTGGATAGTCCTTAGGACTTTTGCTACTGTACATATATACAGTGAATGCATGGAGAATATCAGATGCAACGTCAGTATCATCACCCGCTGGAAAAAGGATTTGCCGAACGAATACACACGCCGGGAGGCGTCCGCTCCCTTGTTGAAGATTCACACCTGATGACGTTGCTGCGCCAGTTGGGTGATGATGGCTTTAATGTTGATGGCCCAATGGCAGAGCTGACTGCACTGGTGAACTATGTCACCAGCTCGCAGATGTCCATGAGGGATCTGCAGATGCATCTCGATTACTGCGTGGAAAAACTGAAGCAGGAAACGACATAAAAGAAAAAGGCCGCTTCGGCGGCCTCTGTGACATTTCACGTTGATTTTGTTTTTTCTAGCTCAAGAATATCAAGGTGAGAGCTCTCATAGCTTTTACCGAATAGAGCAAAACATATCGTGTCGAGCTCCCTCTTATGCTTGGATGCTCTATCGAAATTACCACCCCAACAGCAAAGGAAACCACCAAGTATTGCTGACTCAAAAAGTAGTGATTCCGCACCTATATGCCTGAACCAGAGGTCGATCAGTAAAGCGGCGAACGCTATTAAGGATCCCCACCCGCCAATCCTTCTCCACTTCTCGGCTTCGTATTGAAGAGAAGCAATATATTCAATTTTATCTCTCGTCATTAGTTCCCCACCGCTTTCCCTAAATCTGGCGCTCTGCGTGGCGTTGTCTCGCCAGGCTCCCACCAGCTTGTTGTATTGAATTCACGCTGCGCGCGGTCCCTTACCCTGTCGTTGTACCCTGGGTTTGCCATCTCCTGAAGTTGCTGCAGGATCAGGTGATTGGTGATGGCCTTAGCATACCAGAGGTTGGCGAATGGGGTGATCATGCGGGCTGTCTTCAGTGCATCAGCACCGAATGAGGTCTCCTCCCCCTGAAGCGCCTTCTGCGGGTTAGTGATCAGCAGCTTGGTTAACTGCTCTGCAAAGCTCAGCACCGGGCCGCCAATGGTGGCCGCGATACTAGATCCATATTGCGTATGGTCCTGGAAGAGGAAATCTCCGTAGATACCGAATGAACCCCCTTTCAGCAGCGCCTGTACCCATGTCGTTGGCTTGGACATGTCGAGCGGGTCATTACCGGTCAGCATACTGTTCATCTGGTTGGCGAACATTCCGGCCAGTGTCGTGCCAGCGATGTAAGATGCCAGGAACTTGATGGCAGGCACCGTGTCCAGATCCTTAGAGCGGTTTACCAGTTGGCGGAACCCGGCAAACGGCGTTGTTTTGAAGAGCATGAAGCTCTTAATCAACTGCCCGGCATCGTCACGAGCGTAGGTGTCAAGACCAGTGGCGGTCGTTACAGCGCTGGTCATTTCACCGTGCGTGATACCCTGCAATTTCTGAGCTGCTTCGGCGCGGGCATTGCGAACCAAGCGCGTAATGGTTTGTTCTGCCTCAGCGTCGAATGCTTCTTTCATCCGCTTCAGGCGTTCAGGAGGGAGATCTCCAAGCGCTGCCAGGGCAGCCTCACTACCGGCGCGAACCTGTGCAATGCGGTCTGCCATGATTCCGGTGATCACGTCGTCAGGCACGGCGTAAATAGCGTCAGGCGTCATGCCCTTATGCCCGGCGGTGGTCATTGGCTGAAGGTCTGCCGCTGCCATGATAGCCCAGTCCTCATTGCTCCAGCCTTTGTTGGCCAGGATGATTTTATCTGATCCTTTAACATCGTCCAGCGTCTTAAATTTTCTGGTCAGTTCGCCAATATTTTTGTACATCAGCAGGCCGAACGCCGCTTTGTTGGCGCGGTCCATTGCGATCAGCCCTGACCACTTCAGCGTCTTCTCTGCAAACCAGCCGGTAATTCCGCGCGACAGGTCAAACCCGCCCATCTTTGAAACAACAGCAGCATGCGAATCCACCAGTAGGCCGAGTTCTGCGTTGGCCTTTTTGGCGTCACCACTGAACAGGTTGCGAATTGTGTTTGCAGAAAGGCGCATGCCGTCGCGGGTAAAGCCAAGTGCCTGGGCATTGGCGCGCATGATCGCCTGGTCGCTGGTTGCCGTCAGTACGCTGGTGCCGAGCATGGCGCTGGTCATCAGGTTTCGCAGGCCGCCGACCGCAGAGGTGAACACGCTGGACGAGGCCGCACCGTTAAGCCCGGCCATAGAGTTAAACATGCGCTCTACCATCTGACGCTCGTCATTCATCTTGCCGACTTCTTTCCCGCCGGTTACCGCACGCTGATATACGCGGTCCAGCACCAGAGAAAAGTTACGGGCAGCGTCCGGACCGAATGCCTTAACGACGCCAAGATCGCGGGATGAAGACTGCAGGTGCGACATCATTACGCCAGCCACCGGCTGCTGCGTATAACGCTCCATGTAGGCAAAGTGGGACTGCGCATCCTTGAACGCCATCACCCTGCTCTGCGATCCACGGTTCTTAATCCCGCCGGTGCCCATGAATGCGCCCGGGTCGATTTTGTTGGCCCCGTCGGTAGCCTTCGTTTCGAAGATCGCTTCCAGCGCCTGGCGGTACTCGATGTCATTCATCGGGCTGCCGTCCGAATTAACGTAGTTGCTGCGATCCTGCGTGTTGTAAACGTCGTCTACCCACGCCTGGCGGGCAAACTCAATTGGCGGCTGACGGCCTGACAGTCGCGCTTTGGCCTGCTCTGCCACCGGCAGCGAGGCCAGCCATTCATCACGACCGGCGTTGCGAATAAAATCAGCATCATCCACATATGGCAGGTGCCAGTCGTCACGAAGGCCAATATCAAAGCCGTTGTCGTTCATCTCCTGGCGGGCCCTGCTGGTGACGTCATTCCATACCTGTGCGATTTTCTTCGCCTGCGGGTTCCCGGTATCCTCGCCGTAAAGCTCTTTCAGGATCTGGAACTGTGCAGACTTCGCAGCCTGCTGGTCGAACAGGCTGCGGAAACGCTGCTCGCCGAGCGCCTTGCTCTGCTCGAAGAATTTGCGCACATCATCACCGGCGTTAAGCAATTCAGCGCTCAGCTGGCGTGACCAGTCCTGATATGCGCCGGTCGCCAGTTCCTCGGCAGAGGTCACTGCAATATCTTTGCCGTCAGTTGTTCGGCGTCCGGAAAAGATAAACTGCTGCAAATTGGCTGGTGTTTGCTGCTCTGGCGGTATATTAGCGTCGAGGGTGTCAGTCACCCTGCTGATGGCGATCGCGTTCTGAGCGACGCGCTGGCGCTTCTTATATACGTCATGCACAACGCGCTGACGAACAAGATCGGCGGCCTCCATATACGTCTGCGCATCAGGGATGCCAGTCTTGCCTTCCCTGGCATTCTTTTTATGCACCTGGCGCACGGCTTCTTTGATGCGATCCTCAATACCTTTCAGCTCGTCAGCCTTTGGCTGGCGCCCCAGCGTCTGCGCAATGGCTTCAACACATGCCTGTTTCATTATGGGTTCCTCAGGAAGCACGCCGCGGCGACGGAATACACTTTCGATTCGTTCTGCACGGTCTGGATTTGTTCATCAAATTCAGCCAGAACATCGGAGAGTTTCGCCGGCTGCCCGGTGTCTGGGTGCGTAATTGTCATATCCGGATTGGTGGTCGCCATATCGCGCGCCGCCAGCAGGTCGTAACTGTTTGATGAAATCGCCTGGCCGGTGTCGGGGTCGACACTTACCTGCCCGCCAGTTTCGTCTGCCGCCGTGAATGCACTTTCGGTGCGCGGAGCCGGAGCTTCGCCAGCCAGATCTGACGGCGTTTCATACCTGACACCATTCTCTTCGAAAACCTGCTGCATTGCATGGTACTGATCGTTTGCGGATTCCAGCATGCCGGGCCGCGCCGGACCATCCAGGCCGCGCGCCATCATCCCGACGTTAACAGGCTGGCCATCATTCAGTTGTCGGTAGGCTTCGTCCATTGCCGCCACATGGCTGTTAATACTCTCGTTGCTGGCATGCAGCACTGGCGCAGATTCAAGATCGTAATAGAGCCCTTCATTCAGAGCGTGGGCTGCGTCGATGTCGCTTGGCTTAATGACCGACTCCCTGATGAGACCGCGCATGCTTTCAGGAATGATCCCCTGCTGAAGGCGTGAGAGATCGGCTCTGGCTTCGTAGTAACGTCCACCTGGCATATTCGGTGCCAGCGTGTCGGTGGCGTCCTGCAGGCGTCGCTGCACCTGGTCTATTTGCTGATCTACTGCTCTTAGCCGAGACTGCTTATCCTGGCGGGATGCGGATAGTGCCTTACCACTACCTGACGGCTGTTCCGCGAGGATTGCGGAACGCTGCTCGTTGAGGTTATCCAGGATGCGCTGGCTGTTCGCAACCTCAGACTGCCATACCTTCCTGTCACCGCGGGATAAAAGCTGTTCTGCACTCTGCTGCAATTCAGCCATTCGTGATTCGTAGGTTACCTGTGGGGCATCTGGCACAGCAGGGCCATCACCTAGTGGAGCGGGTTGCGACGCAGCTTCTCCCTGAGGCTGTGGAGAATTATCCGGAACGCTCTGCACCTCTGCCGCCGGGATCGGCGCTTCAGTATCTGCGGGAGGTGGCACATCAGCATTTCGCGCAGCCAGGTGATGGGCACCACCAAAGGCACCGCCAAGCACTGCATCCACCAGCATCGCCTGACCGTCGAATACCCGGTATTGTTTAGCCATCTCGGTGTAGCCTTTTTCCTCCAGCGTTTCGCCGACTGAATAACGGTTCAGGCCGCCGAATCCGGTATTGATTGCCACACCTGAGGCGATGCGCGTTGCCAGGGTGGTGCCGACGGCAGCAGGTAAGGCCACGCCCGCTGCGTTGAAGAGGCTCTGCTGCGTTGCCAGGTTTCGGGCAGTCGACTCGTCTACACCCTTCCCTTTGAAATCCTGATAGGACTGCTCGTAAGTCGAGCTGAATGCTGTCGCCGCGCCAATGGTCGGTCCGCCAACAATGGTTGCACCGATGGCGGGCACGAACTGACCGAGACCATAAAGCACTTCGGCAGCGGTGCCCTGGCTACCCGCATCAGGCTTCACGTAACCCCGAGCATCCTGTAGTTGTTTGCCGATCGTGTCGTAGGTGTCGTTCAGCGCTTTGTCGGCATCAGGGAACATCACCCGGAAGATATTGACCGTTGGCGCCACGTCGGCGGTGAATGCCGGATCGCTGATCAGACGTTTACTGAATCCGACGGCAGATTGCGCCAGGCCGAGAGTACCTTCAGCCACTCCGCGCACCGGCGCTGCGATTGAGCCCTGGAAGAATGTCGGCTCATAATCTTCAGGACGTGCAGGGTTGGCTGCTGTTTTATCGTCGGTCCACGCCTGGCCTTCCGGAGCCAGAGAAAATACATCAGACATTATTCGACCCTCACGACGATAGCTTCATTGGTTTTCGGATCCGTCGCCCAGCGCCCGCTGCCGCTTACCAGGCGATACTGGTTATTGCCGATATTGACCGGGGTGAAGTTTGATGCGGCGTTGACGTTCAGCCCGGCATCTTTCAGCGCCTGCTGTGCAGATGCGGTGTAACGGTCCTTGAAAGTAGATTTGTCCATGCCGAACGGCATTACCACGTCTCCGCCATTAAATCCCTTATACACCCCGCCTGTGGCGTATTGCGCTGCCTTTTCGACTACATCGGAGTTAGCTGCATCAGTGCGCGTCATGGAGGCGTCGCCGGACTGATAAGCGATCCCGGCGTAAGCGGCTTTGAACAGGTTGTAGCTTAGCTGGCGCGCCTGCGGGTTATTAGCGAATGAGTTACCAACCTGATCGTCGAATGCTCGCTTAAGCTTATCTTCGCTCGGCAACTGGACTGGGGTAATGCCAGCATCTTTCATTGCTTTGGTCGGGTTCAGCAACTGGTCGCCCGCCAGCACCACCTTCGATACGTCGTATTTATTCATGGTCGGCTTGTAGCCAATGAACTGGCTGTAGGCGATGGATGGCTTTTTGTTGTCATACTGGTTATCCGGCGTGCCCAGCAGCAGCGCGGAATAGGCTGTTGCAGCGTTGTTTGGCGCAATGGCAGATGCGACCTGGCGCATTGCCGGGGCCGAAAGCGTTTCGCCCATGCTCTGCAGCAGGCTGATGGTCTGGTTAACATCTTTGGTGCCGCGCACCTGCTCAGACAGTGCTGCAGCCTCCTCGCTCGACAGGATAGGCGCATTGATGCCCAGCGCACGCAGACTCTCCTGTGAGGAGAAGCGGTTAGCCACCTCGGCCGTGATGTCGTTAGGGTTGTTGCTGGCGATCGGCTTATAGGCTCCAATTTCTACCGCGGCGTTAAAGGGATTGCTCTGACGCTGGTTGATAACCTTCGTCGCCGCCGCCGATACCTGATCAAATAATTCAGCTCGGGAAGCATAGCCGTCGCCTGTTTCCTCGGTTCCTGGCTTCAGCTGATTGACGTAGGCTGTGATGCTGCTCGTCGGCATGTTGCGGAACGAGCCGATGTATTGTCCGGCGATCTGAGTGTTCTTAAACTCGGTATAGCGGAGATTGCCTTCGCGCACGCCGTAGGCCGCCAGGAAGTCGTTCTGCGTTGGTGCATCAGGGAAATCTACGCCACGCATATATGCCGCACTGGCATCGCGCACGCGTCCGTCGATATTGGTTCGATACTCCGCCTGCTGCTGCTTGCGAATTTGGTCAGCCTGTCGCAGGAATGTCGCCTGCGCTTCGGGGGAAGCAGCGTCGAATGCAGCATTGCCGGTGTAACGTTTTGTGCTGGTCGGGAGCTGAGACAGGCCGATTGCTGCGCTCACGCCGGTTGCGAGTTGCTGATCGCTGTACGGCTGACTGCCGTTCTCATGCTGGATAATAGATGCGCACAGGGCCTTCAGCGTATCAGGGTTTGATGCATCCAGCTGCTGATCTGGTTTCACGCCAAGTTGCGCGCAAACTGCCTGGATATACGCATCGGTATTGTTATTGTCGGACGGCGGCGCCCAGCGGTTAATTATGTCGCTGACGGTATCAATTCCCTGGCGCTGGTAAGACAGCAGGTTGCGGCCCAGTGCGCGGATGCCATGCTCCGGGGTTTCGAATTTGGCAAAGCGACCATCGTCACCGGTCTGACCTACCCACGGATTGGTTTTGCTGTACTCGAGGTTTCCGGGATTGTTATTCCTGATGCCGCGCGCGCCGTCGCCGGAACCGCCTTCAGATACCGCACGACGTGAGCCAACAGCCGTATCGCTCATCTCACCGTTGCTCTGGATGAACTCGATAGAGTTATTGGCCGTCCACTGAGAAAGAGCGGTGTCGGCTACCTTCTCTTTGAACTCGGTCTTTTTCGCCTGAATCTGCTCGGCGCTCCAGCCATGCGCTGAACCATAGTCCTCGATCTGCTGGTAGGTCTGCATATGGTAGAGAACATAATTTTCATTATCTCCGTATGCAGTTGCTGCCTGTTTCCCGTTATTGGCCAGCGTCGCCTGGAACTGCCCTTCTTCGTAGGCATTGAGCTGGCCTATCTCATGACGCCCGGCCTGAGAAGTGAACTGAATACGCTGCTGCTGCGCCTGCTGCATGAACCCGGCGCGGGCACCCTCAGGCAGGGTCATGGCGATCTGCTCGGCCTGAGAATCAAACTGCTGCGTGTACTCCTGCCCCTTGCCCAGTGCATTTTTACCCTGGAGGTTCAGAAGCCCGGTATCTGGATTAGTAAGAAGATCGCTGGAAAACTGGCTGAGTTGCAGGGATGCATCCTGCGCCTGGGCTACATCTGCGCGCTGTTTGGCCTGCGCAAATACCTCAATCGCTTTAGGGCCAACCTGCGTCATCGCATCGCCGATGTTTGGCTGCTCAAATGCCTGCATGCCAGGAGACTGAAAACCTCGACTCTCAACCTGACGACCGGTGACTGTTGGTACTGTTGGCATTTCGATGTCTCCTTATCGACCAGTTGGCGTGCCGACGGCCGCGCTGATTGGCGCAGCTTTCTGGGTGAACGGTGACCAGGTGCCGCCGCCCATCTGGTAAGCCCCATAAGCCTGCAGAGGTGCGGTGAGCAGGGTTGTCAGCGCCCCCATATTCCCCTGCTTGCGTGACGAGCTAGCCTGGGCTTTATAGTTTTCAGCCTGGACCTGATAACCGTATGCCTCACGCTGGGCATTGTTGACAGTGGTCAGCGCATCCAGCGCGCCGAACTGCGCTGTATCACCGAAAATATCCAGCGCCCCGCCAGTTGAGAGATCAGCGCCGGTAGCCCCCATCGTAGCGGCCTGCGTCCCGGCAGCCTGACGGTTACGTCGACGGACCTCATCAGCCTGCGCATTCCCGCGGTTAATCGAATCCTGAGCCTGGGCCTCTGCAACGTCCGCATTCTGCTCCGCGACCGCTGCCGTATATTTCCCTGACTGGTACTGGTTATAAGCTGAGACGCCACTCAGTGCGACGCTGGCGCCAGCAAGAGCGATAGCCGGGCTACACATTATTTTCTCTCCATGTGGAAACGATGGAACGGAAGACCATGAATGCCGAACGGCTGAGGTTCTTCAATGGTGAATCCCAGCCAGTGCAGCCAGATGCGCGCGGTGTGGTTGCGGGCATCAACATAGTTTTCAAGATACGGATAAACGGTCAGCATTGCATTGACCACTTTCCCGCAGCGGCGCAGGAAGGTGCGCTGGTATTTCTCCAGCGCATCGGTGCCAACCAGCCACGGTATTCCGCTCCCTCCGATCATGGATGCCGGAGCCACGCCGAAGATGGTCACCACCTCGTCGTTAATCAGTCCGGCACAGGCAAATGTTGACGTGCGCAGCCCGGTTTCAATCACGCGGCGCGGGCTCCATCCGTTTATCGCCAGAAATTCATCAACATCCGCCTGGCGAACATGCGGCAACATGGCTTCGATATGTTCTGCGGTGGCCGGTACGATCTGAGCTTTGATCATCAGAATCCTCCAACCGTCATTCTCGGCAGAACCGCCAGAACAGAAAGCGGTAACGGGTCAGTCTGGCGCACCTTAACGCGTCCGTTCTTATCCCAGTTGCTGTCGAGCTTAACCTCTACTTTCCCGGTAGCGTCATCGACAGGATCGTCGTAGAACTCGAATTCACGCTGAGGGTACTCGTACCATTCGCCGCCCGGCGTGGTTGCCCAGATGCCGCGGCTGGCGTTGACCACCATCGTAACGGTCGGAATTACCTGCTTTTTATCCAGCAGCGTTTCCTGCCCGTTGATGTTGATGTCCAGCGTTTCGAATTCAGCGGTGATCGGCATACCGATATGCACCATCGCGCCAGGTGACTCCAGCGTGACGGCGCCACCGGTTACGATTTTTTGCGGCTCTACGCTCGCGTCTGAAAGAATGTTTACGGTCTGGCCTTCGAGGTGTGACAGACCGCTGAAAGTCTGGCGGGCCATCTGCCAGTTTGTTGTGGCCACATTGCGCAGCACCGCCGGAACATTACGGTTGAAGCGAACAACTACCGCCGTGGTGCTGGTTATGGAGATGATGTCTCCACGCAGCTCTTTCGCCACCACCTCGCCAGTGTCGGGATCCGTCTCTGAATACGGGAACTGGATCTGCGCGCCTACGTCGGTACCAACGAAATACGCCCCGCCGCTTATCGTCACCGGGTAGTCGACCTGATAGCTCCAGTCGCCGGTGCCTCCGCTAATGGACATGGTACGCGTTGAGGTATTGCGACCGTCATAGCTCAGCCCGCAATCGACAAAGAACGCATCTTCATCACTGGTAAACAGTCGACTGGACAGGCGCTCGATGTAACGTTTCGTCTGTCCGTTGATTGTCCGGTTAACCACGAAATAAACGGCGTCCTCACTGCCTTCGCTGATGGAGCAGGTGCTTTCGTACTTTCCGGTGCTGGACTGCGGCGCCCATGCGAACACCTGCTGATCGCGTAGATAGGTCAGCACCAGCAACTTACCGTCGTCACGAATGCAGAACGCGCTGCTGTACGGCACGATGCAGAATGACCAGTCGACAATGCTGCGCTTCTGGAAAAGGTGGTTCGCCAGTATGGTCAGGTCAGTTCCCTGGTACCCGTCGACGTCAAAAGAGTAAGCCAGATCGCGGACTACGCTCCCCTTCTCCTGGATAAACAGCGCGATGTTTGCCACTGCGATCGGCGGCACATTGCTGGAGCCGTTATTACCCTGAGAGCTGAACGAGAACGCCGACGGCGTGAGCACCTTATTCTGGTCTCCGGATATCGTATATTCCCCACCGGATGTCAGGGCCACCAGATTGCCGACGTCGATAAGATGGCGGATCTCATTCACTTGGCGCCCGGCGTAGGTGTAGATGATACGATCGTCATCCTGAATAGGGTTGTTCTTGCCAAAGTCTTTGTAGTCTCCGGTCCGGCTCGCCCAGATGGTTTGCGGGTACGCGGTAGACGCGGCGAAATACAGGCGCTGCTGGTAATACACGACCGTGCTTGGGTAGCCATTTACGCTGTTCCATGCATACCGAGCCCACTTGTAGCTGCTGTTGGCTGAACCAACTACCTGTGACGGGATATAGCTCACCACCGTAGCGGTGGCTGTCAGGCCATCACTGGCTACCGCGGTGATGCGCGCGATGCCAAAGCCGCTGTGCAGGTACTCCCACTGGATGCCGGTATCATCTGATCCGGTCCCGCCCCATCCATCCCACGACATGCCTTCAGTGTGAGATGGGCGAAGGGTCCCGGTCTTGCCAGCGGTATTGGCACGGTAGTAGTTGCTGTCAGCGCGGCGCACATCGTTGATGGCGGTGGTCTTGCTGGTTTCCCAGACAGGAACGGAATCAACCGCCGGCTGCTCGAGATAGAATAGTTTCCCTACCTGCTCAGATCCGAATATCGCAGAGCTAACCGTCAGCGTGATGGTGCCGGTGCTGGCGCTGGCGTAAACCTTCACTGACTCGTCAACGTTGATATCTTCGAATGGTCCGTTTTTGGTAGTGACGTCGACGATCTGCCAGCTGTCATGCGCGTATCGGCGCAGTTCCTTCGGCGGGTAGGCCGGGTGAACCAGCGTAAGCACGTCGGCGCTCTGCGTGAATTTAATGCGGAACAGGTCGGCCTCTGCATACGGCATAGCCAGTTCGTAGATCACATTGCTGCTGTTCAGCACATACGCACCGTCTTTGATAACGCGCATATAGTTGTGTCCGAACTCCAGCGCATAAGTCTGGACGGTCGAGAACTGGAAAGGGATAAGGCGGCATTTGCGAGTCGGATATTTGGCTTCGCCGACGAAGCGCGTTCCCGGGCGATTCTCCACCCCGCCATACTGACGCACGATAAAGTTATCGCACTTGCGCAGCGCCACTTGATACTTCGACATGTCGATGCGCCCGTACAGCGACGGGCCAATTTCACCACCGGCAAAGCTCGGCTGGATCCAACTGAAAGCCATTATGACAACCTCGCTGCGGTGAACTCATCGACTGGCGGCTGGGGCTCCTGGGATTCGTTCTGGCTGTGCGAGCCAGCGCTCAGGATGACACTGCGGTACATAGTCAGTGCGTTGTTACCGAGATCTGCGCTGCCGGTCAGCGGCATATTGATGGCGGCGGCCAGACGCCAGGACAGCGCTTCCATGAAGATTGCATCGAACATGTTCACGTCGGTGACGCGCGCAATGTACTTCAGCCATGCGGCGGGCTGATCGGTATAGATCAGCTTCCCTGTGCCGTCGGTATCTGCCCCAACCTCATAGTTAATGCGCATCGCGGCCGTAGGGTTGCGGATGCCGGGCACCATAATTTCGGTGATTCGGAGGCAGTCAGTGGGGTATTGGTAGGAATAAGCCCAGTCCGGAGGGGGATTATTGGTGTCGGCCAGCGCCAGGCGTTTGGTGGCAAAGTTCCAGTCGAAGTCAGCCAGTGCGGCGTCGCTGCAGGAATCGAAATGCAGGGAGCACTGCCCGGCCTCTTTACTGGCCTCGGTCAGGCTGTTAATGCTGCGGCTATTCCCGATATTGCTCAGCGCGCGGTTGCAGATCTCGATAACGGAGGCCATTAATCATCCTCCCCGCCTGGGTAGAAAGCATCTTTCAGCTCTTTGGCATCATCACGTTTCTGTGGAGTCAGGCCAATATCGGTGATCTGCAGCTCAACATAGTTGTCTTCACCGTGATCTGTGGTGCGGGTAGACACAGAACATACGTTAGCCATTGCCATAACTGAAACGCGATCACCTACCGCTGGCAGTGATTTTGCATTCAGGCCGAGACGTTGCAGAGATTCGTTATCCAGCGTGATGCGCAGACCCCACGGATACTGATCTTTGGTTTCTGGTTTTCCTTCTTCACCAACGAATGAGTCGGTGCCTGTTTTCATGTTTACAGTTTTCATTCTCAGGTCTCCGCATAGAAAAGCGGGGCCGAATGGCCCCGGCTTTTAGCACTTTATTGAGCGATTACACGCCCAGTTCTTTACGCCGGGCATCAATCTTCTCTTTGAGAGTTTTTGCGCTGGTGTTTTTATGCGGAGCTTCGCCGAACATCTCTTCGTAAATGGTACGAAGTTGGTCCAGTTCCTGAAGCTCTTCATTGGTTGGCAGAGCGTCTTCCTTCACTACGACATCACCGTCGTTATGAGGGATCAGGTTTTTGCCAGCCTCCCCGGAAAACTCCACAATATCGCCAGGCTCGCAGAGCTTGCCGTTAATGAAGGAGCGTTCTTTGACGCGATATTTAGACATTGGTCTGTACCCCGCCAACAATGCCAGCGGTTACTTTGCCAGTGGTCGGCGCGGTACCGGTGACGGTGTAGTTAAGTCGGATGTAGCGCTCCAGCTTCATCGGCAGCGTGATGACCGGCGTTTTGTAACCAACGGTCAGGGATGCCAGAGGAATGACCATGGAGATCACATCTGTTGCAGAGCTGAAAGACGAGTTGTCATCAGTCTGCACCGTTACGGTCAGGCTGGTCAGAGTGTTGAATGCCTCAACAACCTGAATCAGCAGCGGGATATCGCCATATTTACCGACATCCTTACTGGAGCCGGTATCAATAACGTTGGTTGATACCGCGGTGGCCGTAATGGCCTGAGCCGCGGAGAACAAAGCCTGTTGATCAAGCAACATGATTCTCTCTCCTTACGCCGTTACGGCAGATTCAGTGTTGAGGATTGCATCCACACGACGGATAGGAATGCCCAGGAAGGAAACGATCTTCTTACCGCCGTACTCTTCGATGGTAAGGTTTACGTTTTTGGCATTCATAGCCTGTTTGTGCAGCCATGCGTGGATGGTTTTGTTGGCATAGATAACTTCTTTGCCATCACCAAGCATTGCCACGTCGCGGGCATAATATGCATCCACCATCATGCTGATCAGGTCAGCACCAGTTGATGCGTCTTTGGTCAGCGTGGTCACATCGATATTGCAGATGCGAGAAATTGAACGCCAGTCACGCACGCTCAGACCAAGATCCCACTTGAATTCGTCACGATACGCACGGAACTGTCCGCCGTTACCGTCACTTACCAGATCATCGCCGAGGTCTTCATGCTGGAAACCAGCGACCATGCCTTCTGGATAGATCATGTGAGCGGTGTTCTCACCCCATGACATAAACCAGATAGAGGTATTGGTAGAGCCGCTACCACCGGCGCTGAATACGTTTTCTGCGCTTGCGGCTTTACTGGTGCTAAGCGTGTTGAAGCGCGGCGCCAGGCCCATGAAAGCTTCAGGCTCAGCATCAGTGTTGCCGTAGATGGCATAGCGGGAGACTTTGTTGTTGAAACCCTGGAGCTTGCCCATGTTTTCGGAAACACGGAACGCGGCGGCGTTGTTGGAACGGTCCGCCAGAGCCTTATCAACGAAGCCCAGGTCGTACAACATACCTGTGGTATCGGTCACTGGCACGGTCTGGGTTTTGGTTGGCTGAACGCCCTGGTTATAGCGGCGCCATACCGGTTCAGGAATACCTGCGCGGATGGTGGTTTTGTGCTTTGAACCGTCGTTACACGGCACATAGATCGCATCGGTCAGGATGTCGTTGGTTTTCGCCAACTGCTCCACGATGCGCGCGATTCGCCCGTTCTTGTCAGTACGATTGTAGATGTCAAGCAACGATGGCAGAGTTTGACCGATTAAAGCCATTTTTCATACCTCACTTTTTGGGATAGAAGGCGGAGATAAGGTCACTGCCGCCGCTTTCATGACCGCCGGTGACAACCTTGTCTTCTGACATTGCCTTGCCGACTTTGATAAACGCTTTAACAAGCGCCGGGTGATTACCCAGACCGGTTGAATCCAGGTATTCTTTCAGTTCTGGATCGCCGAATTGTTCCAGTGCACGCTGCGCAGCACTGAGGTTCGCGGTCAGCTTGTCGCCGCCGATCTCCTTGTCAGCCTTCACATCAGCAGCCCACTGCTCAGTGGTTTTCTGCCAGGCTTCCGCCTGCTGCTGCTGCACCATTGGCATGATCTTGGTGCCGTACAGGTCGACCATCTTCTGAGCCTGCTCATTGGTCAGGTTCAGCTCACGGGCGATAGGCTCGAACTGCTCCAGAGCTGAGGTATCAAGCTCCTGCCCTTCAGCAGGTTTGAACTCGTATTTTTCCGGCGCGCCTTCTGGCTTCTGCTCTTTGTCGTCAGACTTGTCTGCTGGCTTATCACCATCGGCAGGCTTGTCGTCCTGAGGCTTTTCACCTTCAGTGCCGGGCTGCGGCTTATCGCCTTCTGGTTTTGCAGGCCCACCTGCAGGTGCAGGAGCATCAGCAGCAGGTGCGGATGGTTCAGACGGTGCCGGTGCAGCGCCACCATCAGCAGGTTGCTCATTGCAAAGACGGCGATGCAGCAAACGTTCAAATAAATTCATGGTCACTCCTGTTCACTGGCCTCTGCGGCCATCTTCAGATACTGATCGGGGCAGTGCGTCATGACGCGCTGAAACAGAACCAGAGCCAGGTTGCGCTGCCCTTCGTTGAATGCTGTGATGTTCGGGTCCACGTTGAAGCAGGTACCGAAAACCTGACCTTTCTCCAGCAGCCCCCAGACGACGCGGCGGCCTTGCTCGCTATCCATGACGAACTTGATGTCATCCTTTTCGCGCTGCTCCAGATCGTGCTTCTTACGCTCGTTCTGAATGCGCTGTTCTTCTTCATCGAAGTCAGTCATTGCTGCGGCGCTCCAGCTGCGTTGGTGATGGCAGTCAGCGCACTAGGGTCTGCGGTCTGAGTCTCGCTGAGCGTCTTGGCTCCCTGCGTAACTGCCTGGCCCATTGCCAGCGCCTGAGCTGCCTGCTGCTGTTTGGCGCGGTCTTCGCGAATCTGCTGCACCTGCTCCTGCGGAACAATGACGGTTGGCGATGTACCTGCCATCTCTGCGAACGCGTCGATAGCCTGATCCGCGTCGAGCTTGTCGAGCGCATCTGTTTTACCGACTGATGCCAGTTGCGCGATAAAGCCAACGGTCTGCGAAAGGCTGGTGAGGCCGATAGATTTCTGCGCCTGCGCCATAACGGAGATGTATTCGATGCGCAGCGGCATGCCCTGCATAACGTCAGGAGGAGGAGGAAGCATGTTCTTGCGCGCCATGATGGAGAACACGCGGTCGATAAGCGGGTTCAGAGCCTCGTCGTTCAGGCGCTCGAGAACAGGGCCGAGCATCAGCAGTTTCTCTTCCTTCATCTCGATCACCGCTTCCACCGGCATAGAGCGGGTGTTGATGTTCTGCAGCATCATGAAGAGGTCGACAAAGTAGGCACTGTTGATGGTCTGGCGTGTGTCCTGAATGTCAGCCAACAGGTCGGCGGTATTGGGGTTGACCAGGTATGCAGGTTTGAAACCGTCCTGACCGCTCAGAACGTCGAGATAGGTCACGTCACCAGGCAGCAGAGAAACGCGCTGATTCTTCAGCGACGTCGGCGCAACCATCGGCGGGTTAGTGGCCTTGTCGATCAGCTGAGCTTTGCGTTTCTGCTCAACCTGCAGCGCTTTAACCTGTCCTAGCGCCAGCATGCCCGGACAGGAGGATGCGTAAACGTCCTCACCGTTCACTTCCCAGCGCGGCGCCAGGACAGGGAATTCATCAAAGCCAGATTCACGCAGTAACTTGTCGGAGTCGCCACCAGTCTCGAAGTACACAGAGCGGAATGGCTTGTTCTTGCTGTCCATCTTCCCGCTGTCGCGGTTGATGTTTGGCGTGATGCAGTGGTTTACCTCGATCCAGTTTTCGTATGTGCCGTTTTCCCACTGGCTCTTCACTGACGTGCTCACGTTGTCCAGGCCGAATTCCTGCACCAGCTGGCGCACGGTCATGGAGAACTGGCGGAAGGAAGTGTCGACGCTGCCGCGCGGGCTGTTCGCCAGGTAGTAGCTGCCGATCGGGAAAGGCATTGTGCGGATCACGTCCTGGTCATCTTCCAGCACAGCCATAGCGGCGGTGCCGAAAGTACCCAGGCTGGCGTACATCACAGGAAGAGACTGATACAGGTTCGACTTGTTGAACACTTCGTTCATGCGGCGCTGCACGACTTCCAGCCAGACCTTCACAGGTCCGTAATCCATCATGTCAGGGTCAGGTGTTGCCAGCTTGAACCACGGACGGGCCGGGCTGGTAATGCCGGACATCATGCCGCTGGACAGGATGCGCTGAGCCATTGAGCCGGTAGGGTCAACAATCTTGGTGTTGCGGCGATCGTCACGGTTAACGTCAGACGTCAGGAAGCGGGAACCGCGCGGATTGATAAAGTCGCTCAGGTCGCGCCAGTGCGGCTCGAACGATGTGCGCTCATTCTTCAGCTGTGCGAGCTGCTTCAGCAGTCGCTCTTTTTCGGTTTCCGCCATCTCTCAGATCTCCGTTACTGACCGAGCAGCGTTTTACCGCTGGTATTGGCGGTGGAAGTGTCGCCCTGGGCACCGGTGAGCATGGTCGAGTTACGACCGGCGGCAGCACGGCGGCGGCGCTCTTCGTCATCGCGGGCACTGACCACAGCGGAGTCCTGTTCCTGAGGTGCGGCCTGAACTTCTGGTGCCGCTGGCACTGATGGCTTGCTGCCGATACACATAGCGATAACCTCACACACGATTAAATTATTACCAATTTAACCATATACGGATTATTTTACGTAGTGCATTGACATATTCGGATGTTATTATTACCCTTCAGGTGACGAAATGAGAAATCAATCGGATTGCGGAGGTGGTTATGTAACCGCTTGTGCAGTAGCCCGGAGTACCGCAGCAGGATATTGGGCTTAAAAGTAAAGGCGGTGGATAAGCGGAGCATCATCTACGCAATGCTCTCGGTATGCACGACATAGCGCTTCACCAGCGTGGCGATACGGTGTGACACCTCGGAAGAGACGAGGCCATAACAGGTAAGAGCATTGAGATTGATCGTCGTTCCTGGGCCCAAGGTCTGCTCGAAGTCAGTGCCGTTGTGGTTTTCCTGATGCTAGTTGGTTCGGTTGCGGCGGATACCAAGGCGACGAAGGAAATGCTGACGCACAGCACCACAACCCAATCACGCCTTAGGACCGTGATACGGCAGTACCAGGCATTGCGTGTAGCTTTGGCGGTGGCAGTTGCTCCCACTTCTGACCACCGCCCTTTTTACAGCAGAACGCCATTCCGATGACGTTGCGCTGTAAACCCTGCATCACCCACCAAGGAAGGCACTCCGTAGTCATTGCTTCCAGTTCGCCCGGTTCGTCCGGGCATTTTTTTGTGCGTGACATGTCACATGATTGCCATAACGCGATTTATCCCCACCAGTGGATATCAAGGTGAATATCCCCTTGCAGGGATACGTTTTCATAATGACCGGAGACTACCTTAAAGGTAGAATTAGGAAAAACATAAAAGGGCCTGATCATGCTTGAATCACTTAAAGAATACTTTTCCTCTACCATCAATACCGCAGCGCAAAGAGTCAGCAATCCAGTATTCGGTGCTTTTGCCCTTTCCTGGTCAGCATTCAACTGGAAGTCGATTTTATACCTTTTCCTGAGCGACACCGGAATCATCGACAAGATCACATACATTTCAGTAAACAGTAGTTGGAAAACTGTGGCCCTTTATCCGTGCCTGTCAGTGATAGTCCTTTGCGGCGGGCTCCCTTGGGTTAATAACTTAATTTCCGCATGGCAAGCCAAGCCACTCGACAACAATGATTCGATAGAGAACTTTAGAAAGGCCAAATTGATTCTTCGCGCTACACGTCTTCAGCGCCTTCAGGCTAAGCATGATGTTACTTACGACAAAGTTAAGACTGGTGCCGAAAAAGATATCCAGGACATGAAGGAAGAGATCATTCGGTCAAAGAATAGTATGGGAGAATTAACCGCCGAACTGAAAGCCAAAGATGATGAATTGAGATCCGCAAGCGCTCAGTTATCAGATCTAAATCATTCATTGAAAGAGATATCAGAAACACTCGGAAGAATGAATGATGCCTATAAAACTCTCAAGAATGATTTTGATGAGTACAAACTGAGAAACCCTGAAAAATCTCAATTAAAAAGTCTTGCGCTTGGTAATGGTAGTACTGTCAGTAGTTTTTTAGACCAACACGGATTATCCAGAATATCAGTAGGAGAACCAAAAGTTTCACATGCCTTTGGGATTTTGCCTGGGTTATCAGAAACTAAAAATAAAGATAAGGACTAAGCATAGGGGTCGTAATCTGTAAGCGCCTTTCCCTGCTGACCTTCCTGCCCTGGAATGCGCATCCGCTTCGACACCGGGAAAGCAAATGTCAGCAGTAGCGCATCACCCTTGCCCGGCGAGCGGCCCAAGCGCTCTTTGATATCTTCCTTCGGCTCAATGACGATCTTGCCGTCCACCCTCACTTTGTACTCTGCCGCCGACAGGTCATCAGCGGTCTCCTGGTCATCCAGCGCGCCGCCGAGCTTAAGCCAGGTCTTGGCGCTGTTGAACATCTCGCCGCGCTTGTTGAGCATCTGAGGGTCTGTCGAGCCGCCGCCGAATGGGATTAACTGCCACGTCCGGCCCCAGCCATCACCGATGGATTTCAGCCCGGTACCGTAGCCGAAGTCGATAAACACCGCGTCAGCCTGGTACTGGTCCTCGAAGTCGGCGATGCGCTTCGCCATAATCAGATCGTCGGTAGTCTTGTTGCCGGTCCAGAGGACTTTGCTGTGCAGACCCTGGCGCAGGTATATCACCGCGTCATCCACGCCGGAATAAGCCGGGTCGACGCCGATAATCACCGGAGCGTGCGCCACCTGCCCAGCGGTCACTACGCGCTTCATCGCCTCGTCAGTGAGGCCGGTAGGGATAAACTGGAGTTCAGACGCGTCAGGAAATATCCCGCGCACACGGACCTTCACGAAGTCGCTATCCTCGCCGTAGTCGTCCACCCACTTTTGCAGCTGCTGTTTGTTGGTTCCTTCCACGGTGCGGCTGTCAATCTGTGCGCACTTCCAGCGGTGTTTGTATTTGCGGAAGCATTCGCGGAAACGCCCGGTGTTACGCGTCGGGTTCCCGAACGCCACCCAGATAATTTCTGTGTCTTCGTCCGTCAGCGCGCCTTCAGCAACCTCCCACACCAGATCGGCAATATTGGACGCTTCGTCGAATACCACGATGATACGCTTTCGTTCGTTGTGCAGCCCGGCGAATGCCTCGGTGTTGTGTTCAGACCAAGGGATTGCGTCAGCGCGCCAGCGTTTGTCGTGACCCTGATCGTTGCTGTACATCGCGGTGGCGGTGCAGGTGAACCACTCTTTCGTGATAGCCAGGTTCGACCATTTGATGATTTCCGGCCAGGTCTTGGTGCGCAGCTGGTTGTCGGTGTTGGCGGTCACCACCACCTTGCAGTCCTCGCAGGTGGACATGCCCCAGTTAATGAGCATCGAGATGAATGCAGACTTGCCGATACCGTGGCCGGATGCGCGGGCCAGCATCAGCGGCTGGTGACGCGTTGCGGGGTTCTGGAGGTGATCGCGTATCTCTCGGAATGCATCAGCCTGCCACTTACGCGGCCCAGTGGCGTGCGCCAGTTCTGTCCCCTCCTCACTCCACGGGAACGCATACAGCGCATAGCCCAGCGGGTCATACGTGAACGAGGCGATATCCTCGACGAGCTGCTCTTCCGGCGACATGGCTGCGGCTGTCATTCTTCACCACCAGCCTGCTCTTTGACGCGCCGGCGCGCGGCGGCCATGCGATCGGCGATGGTGACGGTGCCGGAAACCTCCAGGCGCTCTTTGAACGCGTTGACGTCTACGTGTTTTCCGATAAGTTCGAGGTTCTTCACCTTGTCAGGCCATTTGATTTTTTTGAGGATGGTCTCTATCGAATCCTCGTTCATGTTCATGATGGTTGATGACAGATCAAACCCGCTGAGCGTGGTACGCCAGATTTTCGGCCACTCGCGGATAGGTTTCAGGCCGCCGTCGTCGTTCAGGATATCCAGCACATCCATCTGGTCGATCTCCACCAGGCGCATGAGGACGTAATCAGCACTGACTCGCATGCGCTTGTTGCGTTCCTCCATCAGTTCCGCGATTCGTTTCTGGATTCTTTCATCTCGCATCATCACGCTGGCTTTGACCGCCGCCGTATTAGGCGAAAATCCTGCGTCTATCGCTGCCTGAGACTGGTTTTCGGGTGTCTTAATGTAGGACTGGCAGTAAGCCTCCTGCATCGCTGTAAGAGGCTTATATTGCGTTGATTTGCGTTTGTGGGTTTTTGGTGTTGCGGGCATCATTACCACCTGAGTAATTTTATTACCATGCAGGTAATACTATCACGCCCGCGAAGATGTTACATGACTGGTATCGGATCGCTACCCTGATTGCTTGCAAGGTTGAGGAAGTGGGTCACCACGCCATGCACAGTCGTTTCGTCCAGCGCATCGCCTTCGATTGCTTCACCCTCAGGAACGATAAGCGCCCTTCCCTGCACTTTGGCGAACTCCGTGCGGCCGCAATACGAAATCAGCACGGTGTCGCCCGGATGTGGTTTCCTCGATACGTTAACGATGGCATAGCCCGCCGAGGTCTCAACGGTTCTGCAATTGGCGTCATAGCCGCAAAGGCTGGCTACAGTGAGAGTTGTTTCTACGTAATCTGTTGCCGGAGATGGAAAGCCCATAATGGAACCTCACATAAAAATACTGTACATTTAAACAGTATAATCATGTGAGGATTTAGTCAATACACCGTGACCTGTCACACCGCAAGTTTCGTTTCGTGCCAACCCTGCGTTACCCAGCAGGCCGAATCACCGGCGCACGGGCATGATTTCACCGGCAGGCTGTCGCCGCACTTGCCGCACTGGTTGGTGCTGATGGCTTTAATGCGACCGCGCACCCGGGCATCATCCTGGCGGATCAGCAGAGCGATGTACTCGCTCAGTTCGTATGGGTCGCGGCCCGGGCGACGCTCCGCGCAGTTCCGCGCCAGCATTTCCATTTCCTGCTCATCTAGCACCAGCTCCAGCTTGCGTTCACCTGCTTCAGCCTGGCGGGCGCGCTGCGCTGCTTTGCGTTCTGCTGCTGTCTTAGCCATTGCTTAGTTTCTCCCCGCACATTGCGCAGCAGTTGGTGGTGTAAATACGCCCGTAAGTGTGAGGGCAATCCCGCATATAGCAGAGCAAAGCCCTGAATGCGCGCAGCTGGTAGTCTTCTTTCAACGAGCGCGGGGTCGACTCCAGTTCCGCGATGCGTGCGGCCAGTGATTCCTGGGTTACGTTAACCATTGATCACCTTCCCGCAGCGCTTACAGTAAATACCGTGATACGTCTCTGGCCTGGTGCTGTTGATCAGCTCGATTACTGCGCTGCTGCTTCCCTCAACTTCTCCAAGTTTTAAAGAGGCTGGCGCTCCCCTGGTGATGGCCGGCCGATATGAGTGCCCGAACAATTTCCCGAAAATACCCTGACACTTATCCATCAACCCACCTCTCTCAATTTCAGTTCATCGGCCACAGACTCGGGAACCACCACAGGCATCGGCACGCGGATAACCAGCTTCTTGAGCCTGTCTATTTCGCCTGCCAGCTCCAGCAGGCGGTAGCGGCAATCCTCTGCCTCATCCCGCCACCATGCCACGTCGGCTTTAAGGCGGCGCATGCGCCGCTGTTTGAGTTTGCTCACCATGGCAGCCATCCCATTTGCTGAGCCGCTGCGGATACCAGCAGAACAAACATCACAAAGTCGAATGGGTTAGGCATCACTTCACCTCCTGCTGCGGTGCTGCAATTAGCTCAGGCATAAATCCATCTTGCTTAAGGCTATCAATGTAAGCCGCAGTTCTCCTGCGCTCGCCAGCACATGTCAGCGTTTCGGGGTTGTAAAACCACACCTTCATTCGGCTATTCCATGCAGAAATTGCTTCAGATTTGGTGCATTTCTCTGGCCCTTGAGCGCCACATCTGCATGAGACGTAGCGTTTCTTTCCTCGAAAACTGAATGAGTAGCCAATGCTAAGCGCTGTTGATTCACAAAAAGGACACAGTAATGGAATCATAAATCCTCCTGCTGCGGTGCTGCTGCGAGCATGGCGCCATAAACGCCAAGTGATGATGGTGATTTTGTTGTCATGTAATATGACCATCCAGCGTCAATCATCTCTTTGGTTGGCTCAACCGGCACCATCACCCAACCATCCTGAATGACCGGAGAGTTGCCATAGGCACCCTGGAGCATGGCGGAGCGGCAGGCGTTCCAGCCATCATGGTATTCGCTGAAGTCTTCGGTATGCTCATACGCGGCAGGCACAGATACCGGCGATGGAGGGGCGGTGTAGAGCGGCCTCGCATCTAATGATTCAGGTTTGATTTTGGCGTACATATTCCCGCCGCCATAAATTTCCCACGTCCACGCCACTGGCTCCGCTTCGAGCGATGCCAGCGCGATACGCGCCAGCTCCAGTTCAATTGACCATGTGCGCTCTTTGAGGGGCTCTAACTCTCCAGCCAGCATCATCTCTGCAAACTCAATACGCGCGTGCGCAGAAGCGATAAGTTGTTCTTTGGTGAAAGTGATCATGATGCCTCTCCTTTACCGGCTGCGACCAGAGCCAACTTAGACTCATCAATGTTCCACTGCACATCACCACAACACAGAATCCCGTTTGATGCAGCGTGACCAAACGCTTCAGTGTGCTCGATAAAGGCGTGCGCGCACTGGAGATGGCGTGACAGCTCAGCAATCCGCTTCTCTGCGGCTTCCAGCTCATCCAGCAGCGCCAGCACGGTGGCGGGGTTGGCTGTAGCGATAAATTCAGCGTTGCGCTTGGCCGTTTCATCCCATGCCATGTGGTAATCGTGATCCCATTCAGTGTGGATGCACGCAGCTGTTGAGTTAGTCATGTCGAGCAATGATTCGTGACCAACGTAGACCGCGTATGAGTGGTAGCCAGACACCCTATCTTCGCCCTCGCCATATTCGCCATCTGTCTCGACAACATCAGACCACCACTCACCCCTTGTTGCCTTCTCTGCCGCTTCACGTAATGCGCGTTTGTCGATGTTGCTCATTGGGCGGCTCCTTCTGTCCGTACCGGGATGAAACGCGATGGTGACCAGTCGCAATAGGTGTCCGTCTCTGTGTGGCCGAACATAGCCTTACAGCGTCGGATGTGATGGCAGTTACCGCAGCTTGAACCTTTTGGCAGGCGCATTTTATCCGGGTCGGCAGGGTCATAATTCAGCACTTTGATGTTGTCGCTCATGACTGCACTCCTTTGCGTAGTTCCATGGCGAATACTCTCGCTCTAATCGCCTCCCCCTCAAGGTCGCGAGCAGTAATCTCATGACCAGCTTCTTTCGCCAGTCGAGCAGCTGTTAGGCGACGCTCAACCAGAGCATCAACACCGCTGGCCCGCACTTCAGCCAGGAAAGCGTCGGTAGCCGGAGTTGCAACATCCGATTGGGATTGGCATTTGAATTTTTTGTACATAGTGAAATTTGCCCGCAACTCTTCCATGTACTGCACAGCAAGCTCATGCTCAGCCTTCAGCCCCGCATTCTCCGCAGCCAGCGCCGCGCACTTGGCTTCAAGTTCTTCATAACTCGGTTTCATCTTTACCCCCGCTTACCCGTATAAGTCGTTGATTACGTTGATATCTAAAAGGATCGTCGATTCAGAACGTTTCGCAGTTCCAGCCACCACCTTTGCTTTTTGGTATTGGCTTGAGCGCTCTGAACGTGAACGGGTACATGTCGGCGGCGACCTTGATTTTTACCCTAGCGTCGTCAGTCCAGAACCCTTTCACTTCGTGCAACTCCATCTCACCGGTGGTGAGCATTACTGCGAAGTCCGGCGTGTAGAACGTGTTGTCAGCCAGTCGCAGCTTGATGCCTTCGAACTTGTACCAGGCTATGACAGTGCCGGTGATGCGCTTCAGGTGCTCGGCATAAGCCTCTTCCGTCTTGTTCATCTGGCCTGTCTTGAGTCGACCAAGAGCCTGTAACTGCTTTCTCATGATTTACCCCTTAGGTAATTTAAAACCATATTAGAGTCAAATTCAATAGCTATGCGCATATTTTGTTACCTTGTGGGTAACTATACAGGCGTAAAAAAATGCGCTGCCGCGCCGGTTCTACCTGATGAGTCCTGCCGATTTCCCTCGCCGGTATTCCTCCATCAGCCACTGGGCCGGTGTCAGTCCTCCCAGGGTGGCGGCGTTCGGCATGCATCCGAAGCTTTTGCCGGGAGGGTGGTAAGCACTCCCCCCTGTGTCATCCGGTGTTTGTATCGGTTCTGGCTTCGCCTGAATGCTCAATACCGGATCCGGAATATGGTGACCGGCCGCCACTTTCGCAGCCCATTCCTCCAGCAGCTTGCGCGCATGCTTCTCGACTTCAATCTCGCTCAGCTGTCGCTGGTACATCGCACGGCGGGTATCGCACACAATCCAGTACATGACAGGGTGGCGCCACGGGAACCGCTCCGGGCCGCCAGGCTGGAGGCTTTTCTCTTTGGCGTAACGGTGAAACTCTCCCATCACGTCCTCTATGCTCACGCCCAGCACCATCTTGCTGTCCTTGCACCACTTGATGAACTGCCCGGGCGACGGCCAGAACGGTGATTCGCTGGCGCGGGCATGTCGCATTCCTGCAGATACCTGCTCGCGGGTACGGATCCCACCTTCGGCAAATGCAGCAATCCACTGGCGCTTCGCGTCGGTTTCCTGCTGAACGGTCTTCAGGTTGGTCTGCTCAGCCGCCGGGAAGAGTTGCTTAAGCTGTTTGAACAGAGCATCGACGAGACGCTCTGCGCTGATATTTACAACGTTGTCCTGCTGATCATGGTGATTGTCAGGCCCCATCATGCGAGCCATGGCACCAGCATCACGATTCTGAATTGCTGCGAATACGTTATTCATAAGAAATCCTTCCAGCCCTCTGGGCTGTTCCAGTGTGGTACGTCATCGTCAAAGCTGTCACCGCGCTTTCCTGCCGCTCTTTTTCTCCTGTTCATCAGCAGCCGGGCAAACTTCTGCTCCCACTGCACGTGTTGCATCACATTGCCTTCCGCCATCCAGTAGGTGATGAATTCAATCAGGTCTGATTTCTTGTACCCGTCAGCTGGCAGTGCGTGCCCCCACATTCTGGCGCGCATGACAAAGTCATCTGACGGTTGCCAGTTTTCATGCATGGTGAATTTGCCGATCGGTTCTCCGATACCTGGAACGACGACGGGATGGATTTGAATTTCTTCGCGCGCAGAGAGAGGGGTTTTACTTTCCCTGATCCCTGTTCCCTGATCCATTCCTAATGGTCCTTGTCCGGTATCAGTACCGTACTCATACGGTATTAGATGTAAGCATTTGATTTTGCTTTCCTTTGGCTTGTTTACTACCTGATGTTTGAGGAAGTTTGTAATTGCCCCAAATTGCTTGCCATCTGAGGTGGAAAACATGGACAAATAACCACAGTTGGAAAGCTCCTGTATCAGTACCGGAATAGGAACGGACGGTTCACGGATGGGAAATACAGCCGCTTTTATCAGTTTAGGGTTGGCGTTGAAGTACCCTTCATCGTCGGCATAATTCAGCAAACCAATCGCTAAAAGGCATGCCGGTTCTGAAAGCTCAGCCATATCCTCATCTGTCCAGAACTCAGGCTTAATTGTGCGAATGCGCGCCATCAGATCACCTCCGGCACGTTGCCTTTCGCAGCTTCATCCATAATCCGTTTAATCTCCGCCTGGCGGCGCAGGCTGGAGTTGATGGCGCACTCAACGCAATGACCGTTATAGACGTAACGTTCACTGTCATGACCGTGCTTGCACTTTTTACCGGTGTAATAACGCTTAAGACCTGCCTTTGCAGCGTCCAGACGAGTGATAATCTCCATTACGCGACCTCATTGACGTTTACTATTACGGTAATTTTGTGCGATGGCCGAAAAAAGATCAACCATATTCGGATCATTATTACCTGAGAGGACTGAATAGATATGAAAAGACCGCCAGAAGGCGGCCTGATGGGTGTTTGAAGGAGGTTTTATTCGTAGAAGAAGATAGCCAGTTCCGGCTTTGTTCTGACCCATCCGCGTTGTTTGCATGCCTTAAATAGCCCGTTCATCAATGTCTTACCGGGCATTTTCCGGCGGCCTGTCAGATGCGTCTGGATGTAGTGGCTGGTCGTTCCGGCCTCGTCAGCAAAGGCATTTCGCTCATCAGGAGTGAGTTGCAACCAGTGTTTTTTGAAGTCGAATTTTTCGTTCTCGCTCATAGCTATTGCCTGATATTAATTTCAGATAACAAATATTCACCCAGAAGGTAATAAAAATCAAGGTTTGTTACCTGTGAGGTGCATTTACCTGTGGGGTAAATTCGCTTTTAATTGAACCTCTAACTAATTCATATATGAGGCGATTCACCAGAGCATGAAAAGTATTCAGGATATCCGCAGGCAGAATATTAACGATATCATCGACCGTGACTTCAACGGGGTGCAGACTCGTCTGGCGGAAAAACTGGGAACTCAGGCAAACCTGGTGAACCGCTGGGCCCGCGGGCAGAAGGTGGTCGGCGACACGGTGGCGCGCAAGATTGAGAAGGCAGCAAACAAGCCGTCGAACTGGCTGGACGTCGACCACTCATTATCTGCTGTTGCCATACCTCAGGAGGAGATCACTCCTTCCGATATCGGCCAGCTGGCGGCGCATAACCTTGAAGCGTGGATGCAGAACAACCGAGACCTGTCATCTCAGGGGAAGGTGTCGAAAGCGTCCGGCGTTGCCCAGGCTACAATCCAGCGCATGCTGAACAATGAGGTTAGCGTTTCTATCTCCACCCTGGAGGCGATCGCCAGCGCGTTCGGGCGCCGCGGCTATGAGTTGCTCATCCATCCTCGCGACCCGGCGACCATCCATTACGACCGGGCCCGCTACGCATTGTTACCTGAGAGCGAGAAAAGTAAGATCGAGAGCTACGTCGATTTCGTGATTGTTCAGAACGGTAAAACGCAAGAGTAAAACCTTACATTTCAGAAACTAAGTCGCCATAGAGCGGCTTTTTTATTGCCATGATTATTACCTATTGGGTAATTTTTTATAATCATACCTATTGACTTCAAACCACATAAGGATAATTATTACCTCAACGGTAACACTGAGGTAACGAATTATGCAGTGGAAAATCATCAACGGTTGGTACTGCGTTACGGCGTGCGGGCTGATGAGCACCAAGTGCCGCACTCTGCATGAGGCCATCAACTGGGCGTTTGTCACCAAGATGGCAGTCAAAACTGAAATGGATATGGGGGTGAGCAAGTGAGTGAATTAGCAATCATCGAAATCGCGCCGGACCTGGCGCCAAGTATTTACGTTGAAAACGGTCTGGAAAAATTTCTCGAGCAGATCCGTGATGGTGTTAACGAAGTTCCTGACCTGAGCACTGTTAAAGGCCGAGCCCGTATTGCATCACTGGCCGCCCAGGTATCACGCAGCAAAACAGCCGTTGAAAAGCCAGGCCGTGATTACCTGAAACGCCTGAAGGAACAACCGAAAGTGGTTGAGGCCGAGCTGCGCCGCTTCGTGACTGAATGCGATCAGCTTCGCGATGAAGTACGCCGCCCGCTTACCGAGTGGGAAGACGCGGAAAAGGCGCGCACCGAAGCTCTGCAGAAGCGCCTTCTTGAATTGCGCACATTGGCTGAAGTGATCGACGTTGCAGGTAGCTACCTGCCATCCGCTGATATTCAGGCCCGAATTCTGGAAGCTAAATCCGTGGTGCTGGATGACAGCTGGCAGGAGCGTGCAGCAGAGGCTGGAGTTGCTAAAGACTCAACCATTCAGCAGCTCGAAGCATCGCTGGCAGTGGCACAAAAACGCGAGCACGAAGCCGCTGAGCTGGAACGCCTGCGCAAAGAAGCAGAAGAAAAAGCACGCCTTGATCGTGAAGAGACTATCCGACGTGAAGCTGCAGAACAGGCTAAGCGTGATGCAGAAGCAAAAGCACAGGCCGAGATTGATGCTGCAGCACGCCGTGAAGCTGAAGCCAAGGCTGCAACTGAACGCGCAGAGCGCGAAAAAATTGAAGCCCAGCAGAAAGCAGAGAGAGATGCAAAAGCCGCTGCGGAAAAAGCTGAGCAGGAAAAGAACGATGCTATCGCAGCGGAGCGCCGCCGTCAGGAAGAAGTAGAAGCTGCACGCCTGGCTGAACAGAAACGTATCGCCGATGAAGAAGCGAGCCGCGCCGCTGACAAAGAGCATCGCCGGACCATCAATCGCCAGGTTATTGCCGATCTGGTGGCGCAGGGAATTCCAACTGAGTGGGCTAAAAAATGTCTTATTTCTTTCGCTTCCGGAAAGGTTTCCGGTCAGACAATTAATTACTGAGGTGCCCATGAACACTCAGCAGATTAACAACCTGAAAAAAATCATGACCAGCATCGACAGCGACTACCAGCTGAGCCAGATGCACTACGACCGCCAGGTAGAGCTGATCGACGCTATTAAGCACCACCAGCTACAGGCGCCGTTTTACGAGCTTGGTCGCAAAGGCGTCCGCACCGAGATTCTGGAAGAGCTGATGATGAGCCCTGAGTTTGAAGAAGTTCTCGCAGCGTACCAGGCAGCAATGACCAGCATCATCGCGAAGTGGGATCTGGCTGACCAACTGGACACAGCGAGGAGAGCGGCATGAAACCTGGCATTTACTTCGAAATCAGCAATGAGGATTACCACGCCGGCGACGGCGTGAGTAAGTCGCAGCTGGATATGGTGTCGTTGAGCCCGGCCCTGTTGCAGTGGCAGAAATCCGCACCGGTCGACACCGAAAAGCTGAAGGCGCTGGACATGGGGACCGCCCTGCACTGCCTGCTGCTGGAGCCGGAAGAATTCGATAAGCGTTTCATCGTGGCGCCGCAGTTCAATCGCAGAACGACCGTAGGCAAAGAGGATGAAGCCGCGTTCCTGCGAGATGTTGAAGCCATGGGCATGACCGTCATGGATGCCGAGCAGGGGCGGAAGCTGCAACTGATGCGCGATAGCGCGATGGCTCACCCGGCGGCGCGGTGGCTTCTGGAAGCAGAAGGCTTCTGTGAAGCATCGCATTACTGGACGGACCCGGAGACTGGTGAACTGTGCCGCATTCGCCCGGACAAGCGCCTGAAGCATCACCCGGTGCTGCTGGACGTGAAGAAGGTTGCAGACATGGAGCGGTTCGCCCGCCACGTCGAAGAATTCAGGTACCACGTTCAGGACGCCATGTACCGCGAAGGCGCGCAGCAGACCACCGGTGATCCGCACGGATTCTTCTTCCTGGCAGTAAGCGAAACCATCGACTGCGGCCGCTACCCAGTGCGCGTGTTCGAACTGGATGCGCCGGACGTAGATGCCGGTCACGCACTGTTCCGCCGGGATCTGAATACATACCACCAGTGCCGTGAGTCTGGCGAATGGGGTGGATTTGAAATTATTAAACGCCCTGAATGGGCACGCAAACAGGATATGTACGTATGAGCAACGACATCGCAAACATCAATGCGCCAGTAGACGCAGCTATTGCTGGCACTGCTGCAACAATTTTCAGCCCAGAGGGCTTGAACCAACTGATGAAATTCGCCGAAGTGATGGCGCAAAGCCGCGTAACGGTGCCAGCCCACCTCGCAGGGAAGCCAGCTGATTGTATGGCTGTGGCAATGCAGGCTGCGCAGTGGGGTATGAACCCGTTCGCCGTGGCGCAGAAAACCCATGTTGTGAGCGGCACGCTCGGCTATGAGGCCCAGTTAGTAAACGCAGTTATCTCAACAATGTCTCCCACTAAAGATCGCATCAACTACGAGTGGTTTGGGCCGTGGGAACGCGTAATCGGTAAGTTTGTTGAGAAAACATCCAAAAACGGCAACCCGTATATCGCGCCAGGCTGGACTCTCAAAGACGAAGAAGGCTGCGGTGTTCGTGTATGGGCAACCATGAAGGGCGAGGATCAGCCTCGGGTGCTCGAGTTAATGCTGTCTCAGGCACAGGTAAGAAACTCCACGCTTTGGGCCAGCGATCCAAAACAGCAGCTCGCATACCTGGCAACAAAACGCTGGTCACGCCTGCATTGCCCAGACGTAATCATGGGTGTGTATACCCCTGACGAATTGCAGGAGACGACACCACGCGTTGAGCGCGATATCACGCCTGCACCGGCCACCGCATCAGGCATGAACAAGCTGATCAACTCTAAACCTGAACAGCAACAGGAAGAGAAGCAAAAGAGCAGTGATGACCGAGACCCGGAAGAGATTCTGTGCGCTTTCACTGACGCAGCGATGAACTACAACACGCTGAAGGACCTGGATAAGGCATACAAATACGTTGCCAGCAAGCTCGCTAACGATGATGACCGGCTGGCTAAAGCTACTGACGTGTACACCATCCGTCGCGATGAGCTGAACGAAGTCCCTATGTAATCACCACCGTGGCGCCACGGCGCCACACCTGCAACCAAGAGAGGTATTTATGAAAGGTGCATTGAGTAAGAAAAAACTCCTTGAGGTGGTGCCACTGTCATGGAGCACGATTGACCGACTGGAGCGTGACGGCGAATTCCCTAAACGCTGGTACATCACTGATGGGAAAGTGGCATGGACACAGGAAGAGGTGGAGAAGTGGCTGGACGATCGCAGAAAGAACAGCCCAGAAGAATTCCAGGGAAAAAAGCCACCGGTTGAGCTGCGGAAGTATCGGCCTGTGAAGGGTGCTTCCGTGAGTGCAGCAGCATGACGGCGCTGAAGAAGCATATAGGCAGATGGTCAGATGTATACCTGTATCTGGCCGTTGTCGCCTACCTGATGTGGCTGGCGGCGGTAATCAGTTGAGAGGTCTGGATCAGATGAAAAAGACGAAGCTTGAGCGCTATCACGAAGACTACGTCTCGCAGCGCCGTGTTGAAAGAGTGGTGGCAGTAACGCCGGAAGCAATGGAGATCGAAAGCCGGGCTATCGAGCGCGAGCGCCGCGGTCATTATCGCATCGCGGCCCGCCTGTGGCTCCAGTGCCTGGACGCTGCCGTCGGTGAAGTTGAGCGCGCCCGCATCGCGGTGCGCCGCCAGCAGTGCATCACCAAAGGTAACCGCACCCCGCATCTGGACTACAGCGGGATCGGATGTCGCGGGGTGGTTTATGACTAACCCGCACGACGGGATCACCGTGGGCAGTGTCACGCTGCCCTATTCCATCAATCGCCGTGGATGGGTAGCACCGAGCGGCGACGTTATCAGAAACCCATTAAAGGCTCAGCGCCTGGCTGAGCTGATGAATAGTAAGAAGGTGGCGGCATGAACAACAAAGCAGAAAAAATAGTGATGATGGACAGCGATGACGCTGCCAGCATCCAGACTGTAACTGGTTGGGTAGACCGCCAGGGGCGTTTCTGGGGCAATGACGAGCACCAGGCGCGATGGTGCGGCGCTACTCATCGCAAGTGCAAAAACAAACCTGACGAGCACCCGATTCATAGCACTAATGGCTATTGCGAAGAATGCCACCGCGAAAGCCGCCAGGCGAAGTTCGCTACCTTTGATCGCGCGGTATGGGCCGGAGAGCCACTCGTTATCTTTGATGATGACCAGTATTTTTTTGACGCTGAATCGCTGGCCGATTATTGCTATGAGCACTCCCTGCTGCCGAGCGAGTTGCAGTTAATGATCTGCGAACCTAACTACCCTCCGGAGTTCGACCTGGAACAGCACTGCGAAGAGATAATGCCTGATGGTGATGACTATTACTGCTTGCCGCAAGCTGTGCGTGATGCTGCTGAGGCTCTCAATAAGGCGCTGAAAGAAAGTGCTCCAGTATCGTGGAGCGCCAGCAACCGTGTGGCGATCGTATCTGACGACATGCTCAACGACGAACAGAAGGCCGAAATTATGGCGGAGCGCGCCGCATGACTGGAAAATACACTCTGATCTACGCAGATCCGCCTTGGGTCTACCGCGACAAAGCTGCCGACGGAAACCGCGGCGCCGGGTTCAAATACCCGGTCATGAATGTGCTGGACATCTGCCGCCTTCCAGTGTGGGATCTGGCTGCCGAAGATTGCCTGCTGGCTATGTGGTGGGTTCCGACTCAGCCGGTTGAAGCGCTGAAGGTTATCGAAGCCTGGGGGTTCAAGCTGATGACAATGAAGGGATTCACCTGGCATAAGACGAACAAGCACAAAGGTAACAGCGCGATCGGCATGGGCCACATGACCAGGGCGAATAGCGAAGACTGTCTTTTCGCGGTACGCGGCAAACTGCCGGCGCGCATGGACGCTTCTATCTGCCAGCATGTCACGGCGCCGCGCCTGGAGAACTCGCGCAAGCCTGACGTGATCCGGGAAAAACTGGTTCAGTTGCTTGGCGATGTGCCGCGCATTGAGCTTTTCGCCCGCCAGTCGTCACATGGCTTTGACGTATGGGGAAACCAGTGCGATGGACCGGCGGTGCAGTTGCACCCTGGTTACGCGCTGGATATCGCCGGGATGACGAGGGCATTCGGACATGCTCCGCTATCACCAACAGATAATCAGGGCCGGGAGCGTGCGGCATAATTCATCAGCGAGACTTAAATAGTCATTTTCTTCGGCTAATGACTTTCCATCCACTTCTCAAACTTCGACGGGGAGAACGGCACCAGATCGGTGTGCTCCCCGTTAATCCAGGCATCAACCATATCCGCCCACTGCTGCAACATATAGGCGCGCTGCCGTGCATACTCGGCTTTGTTGTACACCGCGCGCACGCCCTTCTGCTCATGTGCCTGTGCCTTCTCGATCCAGTCTGAAGGATAATCCGCTTCGTGCAGCAGCGTGCTTGCCGTGCGGCGCAGGTCATGCACAGTGAAGTCCTGTATCTTCTCGCCGTCTTTGTTTATGGTCTCCACGGTCCGGTCGATAAGGGAGTTCAGCGCGGCGTTCGATAATGGTTTGCGGAAGTTGTAGCGCCCGGGCACCAGGTATTCACTACCACCAGCACACATCTGCAGGCCCACCAGCAGATCCTGCGCCTGCTTCGGCAGATAAATCACATGTGCGCGCCTGGCCTTCATTCGGTCGGCGGGGATCGTCCATGTCCAGTTCTTGAAATCGATCTCCTGCCACGTCGCGTAAGTGAATTCGCTTTTTCGAACCAGCGTCAGCAGCACCAACTTCAGCGCCATCTTCATGGTTCCCATAGCACCGACGTCATCCAGCGCCCGGAAGAATATGCCGATCTCCTCAGGCGACAGCGTGCGCTCGCGCGGCTTAAACATGGCAATGGATGATGGCTTAATGTCGGCCGCCGGATTGAACAGGCCGTGTCCGCGGTCGTTGGCGTACCGGTATACGCTGCTGATTATCTCCCTGACCTGAATCGCCGTCGCCCGGCCGCCACGCTCGACGATACGATCGCAAAGGTCGCGCACCACTCTGGTGGTTATCTCAGTCATCATCTTGTTGCCGAGGGCCGGGAGGATATCCCTGTCGATCACAGCCTGCTTCATAGCGCGAGTGCTGTCGGCCAGAGTGACGTATTTCATATAGGCGTCGGTATATACCGCGAATGTTTCTGCACCGGCGATCTGCCTGATACCGTCACGTTTCGCCGCAGCAGGCGACTGGCCTGACTTCAGCAACTTTTTGGCGGCAATGAGTTCCTCGCGCGCTTCCGCCAGGCTGATACCGTCACGACCGTACTGACCAATCACCAGCGTTTCCCTGCGGCCGTTGATGCGGTAGTCATAGCGGAACGAGACAGAGCCTGACGTGAGCACAGCGACATACAGCCCGTCACGGTCGGAAACCTTATACAGTTTCTCCTGCGGCTTCAGGTTTTTCAGTTTGGTATCGGTAAGCACAATTCACCCGTAATGCATCCATGTTTTTGTCGGTACGAGAGTATACCTTTCGGGTAATACCGTCACCTGTACCGTCGAAAAATGTGGTGTAGAGTGAATAGATATGAGTAGATATAAACAAAAACCCTCTGTAATTACAGAGGGTTAGATGATGAATTGAATAGATATGATGTGCTATGAACTATCTATACATCATTCCCACTCAATTATTTACGGCACACATAAGCAATTGACTAGTAACAACTTTCAGGGAACTGATTTTCACCGTACCGTTTTATATACCGTCACCGGAAATCAGTGACCCATTTTCAGGGAGTCGTACTGTCGCTCGCATGTGAGTCCTGCAGACCGATACCGCTCAGCCTCTTCTGCTGCTGCGATGTAAGCTCGGTTGCTTTCTTCAAGCATGTCGGCGAGCACACCGATGACCTTGCTGGCTGGCGTGCCAGCGGGGAAAGATCCGGTATAGTGTTCGGTGAGTCGCTTGGTTTTGTCAAGCTCGGCGCGCAGGCCGTCAGCAGCGGTATTAGCATGCTCAGCATCAACACGCGCCACATCGATACGGGATTGTGCTTCACGTTCAATTTGTGTTTTCTCCTGATCACGTTGTGACCTGGCCTTATCATCAGCCTGTTTCTGATCTGCCTGTGCCTTTGCATACCCGGCATCGTACTGGCGGCTTCCATGAACATTCCAGGCAACCATGCCGACGACCACCAGAGCAGCAAGCATCACCACGATAAGCAACTGTTTCCAGTACGCTTTGATGAATGCCCAGATCATAAAAGCACCTTGCTGGCAGTGATGTAACGAGCGCGCCGGTCGTCGATACCGTTCTGACCGCCATTGATGATCTGCGTGACGCGCACCAGGTCGCCGGTGTACTTCATGCATCCTTTGGTAGCGAAGAACCACGCCGCGCTGCGGGCCGCATATTCGTCCTGCGCCAGCAGTTCAGGCTTCTGAACCAGATCCACTTTCAGGCCGTTGCCACAGTCGCGGTAATTGTTCAGGCCGGTTATCTGGATAAGCCCACGCCCGCGGTATAACCAGCCGTCTGTCGGCCCGTTATTACCCATGCGTTTGCTGTACACCAGGTTGGCGATCGCACGCTGGCGCTCCAGCGGTAATGATGGCTCACCAGCACGGCGGCCCAGCGCGTTGGCCTGACCCTGAGTGAGTCGCCCGGTACGGACAAAGTTAGCCAGCCCGGTCACGCTGTAGTTGAAGTTCTCCTGCAGCCGGGTGAAGCCGCCGGACTCATGCCCCACCTGCGCGATAAACATCGCCTGGTGCAGCGGTTGCTCGATGCCAAACTCTTTCATGGCCGCGGTGATGTGCAGATACCAGCGCGTGGCCAGCACGTCACTGATACCAGCTGCACGCTGGAATTGTTTAATTTCCATGCTGGGACCTCGTTATCTTGAAGATTTGAACCACGTTCCCTTTTGTCTTGATAAGCGCAGCCAGGAACACGGCTTTGATGATGACTTCTGACCAGTCGGCGCTGACGTAGTACCCGTAGAAGGTCCGGATAGGTACGCTGGCGGCCACGACGATCAGCAGGTAGGCGAGCCATCCACCCCACCAGCGATGGCGTGACCCGTCACGACGGAATAGCAGGACTCGGATTGCAATGCCGCCGCAAATAGCGGCGTTAAGGATGAGAAGCAGCTCAGGACTGGTCATCGTCTTTTCTCCCCGGGATCAGGTCGCGCGGATTTTCAGAACGGTGATACAGCCAGATGCCAATGCGGACAGCGACGATAGCCGACACGAATGCGCCGGCAGAAAACACAATGCCCTTTTCAAAGGAGTCCTGCGTTATCGTGGGAATAAGGCTGGCAACGCCGATAAGAATGGATGCTGTCGCTTTGTAGAAAAGAACGCCGCAGAGGAAGCTGAGGAACGCCAGAAGTAACCGCCGCTTTATGGGATACTCAACCGCCGAGGTAACGAAAATTACCGCACCTGCCAGCGCCCCTAAAGCCACCTCCGGAGGAACACCCGCGACCACAGACATTAGCGCGCTCAGGCTAAGACCCTGATTCAGCGACTCCGTGGTTAACGTGTGCGACATAGTGACCACCGTTTAATGTGCATAAAGAACCCCCTTAGTTGGTGAGTTCATCATACACAATAAACCATATGTGGATTAATTTTGATCGGATAACTCTTAACAAAATTACCTGATAGGTGATATGCTTTCTCAAACCCTTCTTACAGAACAATGACCATGAACCAACAGACCATTTTAATTGTATGGATGCTGATCACTACAATGGTATTGGTAGGTATCTTTAATACCAGATACTTTGACTTCCTTGATTCAACTAAAAAATTAAACAACCTTGAGATTAATGGTTTACGTTTTTTCCTTTCCATTGGAGTTGCGTTTCATCACTTTGTTTACAGCTTCATGTATCATTCCGGGAAAGGTTGGGTGGTTGATGGGTTTAATGTTAATTTCTTTATGGGAAGGTTTAGTGTTGCAATATTTTTCATAATCTCAGGTTATCTATTCTATGATAAAATATCCATAAACACTAAATGGAAGGAGTTCTTTCTAAATAGATTTTTACGCATAGCTCCAATGACATTTGTTTCTTCTGCGATTTGTATTTCAATTGCGATTTATCTTGATGATGGTTCATTCGAACTGTCTAAACAAATATGGAACATACTGTATTGGTTTGATGCAGGTATCTTTAACCTTAGGATGAATGTTTCATCTGTTCCAAACGCAACACTGATTAATGCTGGTGTAACTTGGACGCTTTACTGGGAATGGGCCCTATATTTTTCACTTCCATTACTCAGTCTTTTAATGAAAAAAGAGGCAAGAGCACCAGTAATAATTACTTTAATAGCAGCAAGCTACTATTTGATGCCTACTGTAAATTACAAGGCTGGATGTTACGCAGCTCTGTTCTCCTTTGGTTTTCTGGCTAAAGAATTAAGCATCAACACAAGAAACAAACTTATAATAAACATTGCACCTATAGCAATAATTCTTTCAATTATATTTATCGGCAGCAGTTCATTAACACTACCTATAATTCCGTTATGTTTTTTATTTTTCGTCTCCGTAAACAACAAAGGATCTTTATTTGGCATCCTTAAAAATAAAGGAGTGCAGAGACTTGGCGAGATAAGTTATTCAATATACATCCTTCACGGTATTGCGTGGTTTATAATGAATGTCAACTACAAATCAAACGAAATAACAAATATAAATTATCTTGTTGTTTCTTCTCTCTCTATCATTATAACTATAACGATCTGCTCTTTAACTTATAAATTCATAGAACTCCCATGCATGGGAATATCAAAAAAGATACAAAAGAATAACCAACTGCAGCCTTCAATGTAAAAAAAAGGCCCTTTCGGGCCTCTTGTTATGTTACCGGGGTTCCGTTTACTTGAAGCTCTTCAGAGCCGTTCGATGTTCCATTACCACCATTACTGAATCTATTTGTCACACCTCCGTTATAGAATCCAGGCTGTACTTTTGCAACGGAAGTTCCTGTGCTCCTTGCAAGTCGATAAGCGTTGACGGTATTAAAGAATCGGTTAAATCCCCAAGGGAATGTCGTGTCCGTGTTAACATATGTGTTGTACCATATCCCATACCCGAAATTATAAACTTTGAGATTAGTTATGTTAATATTGTTACCGTTTTGATTTATCTGAACTCCGACATTAAGCGTTGAGTTTGTTGTTGTACCCCTTAATTCAACACCGTCAATAGACGCATTTAAAACACCATTGGCTGCAAGAATACAAATTCCATCTGCATTTCTCTCAAGACGCCCACCATTAACAGTTATTGAACCGAAATAAACAGCGCCGCTTTTAGGCTCCATAAAAATATTAGACTTAACGGGGTTAATACTGCGATGACCCTGCACTAAAACATTAACAGTCTCAGTAGCGATGTGAACACCATAACCAGAGGAATTGATATCGGTGTTGTTTATCAAGCTTAATTTCCCAGTTCCAACAGAGTCCTGAATTTTATAGGCTCCATTGTTAGAATTAGAGAAACCAGATACGAGGTTATTTGCAATGATATCACCTTCAACAACATCACCGATCAGTATTCCTGCGCCAATATTATCCGCATTAACACCAAAACCAACGTCAAAGATTTGGTTATTGGTAATCATACATGGCGGGTACGGTACCGTTCCATCAGACCCTCCCGATCTGTAGATGCCAGTCCATCCAGCATCTCTGATAAGATTGTTGTTTACCTTTATTGCCCCACCATAGTCCTGATGAGAAACATAACCTATTGTTATCCCATGGCGTTTTTTAATATCAGCCTGAGGCTTTGATGTGAACTCAGTTTTAGAATAGGTAAGACACTGATTATCAGAAATAATTACATTTCGGGCGGCAGAAAGCGAGTTTACAGAGATGCTCTGGCTGGCATCTGAATAACATGTATTATTAATAATTCGCCCTGACTTTGAGTTTCCAGGTATGCCAGTCCACTCGACAAGGTCACCTCCTGAGGAAAACGTTGTCGAGCCATCCCAGTCATTACGCCATCCGAAAAATCCCTCAATAACATAGTGGCGAACATTCAACCAAAGACATCCCGCATTCCTCCAGTTTTCGGCCTCGCAGCCCCTCATCTCTAAGCGCTGCAATCCATTAAGAAGGAAGCCGCAGGACTGCATTTGTATGGTGCCGTTAACACTATCAGCCGCATGAACTTTTAATTTGTCAATAAACAGAACCATATCATAACGATATGTTACTGTTACTCCGTTATAATCCGCCGATGTAATCACAATCTTCATCTTTTTGCCATTGATATGCACCTCATTTCCTGGGCTCGTGATCTCAATGGTTCTTGATGAATAGTAGGTATTATTTGTGCCTTCACAATAGTTCTGAGAAGACCAGCGATTTAATCCGATTAAGCTATCAAACGATGAATCATCAGGAACAGCGCCACACTCTGGTGGCGTAAGCGCCCCCCTCTTCACGTTAACCCACCTCCCGGAACCAGTAACAGCGGTTGGTTTGATGACAGAAAATCTGTCATCAGCCAGCGTGCTCGTGGCCATCCATCTGAAATAACCACCACCTACGCTTCTACCTGCATAGAAAGACCTGACTGATGCAAGACCATTATCTTTTATCCCCGAGGTGGCGTAGAGAGCGGCGATCGAATCAAATTCACCAATAAGAGAAAACCCTGTCGGCTTTGCCAGCTCAATTAGCACGTCTGATGCTGACCCGGACGGGGGCAGGATCACGATGGCATTACCAGAGCTGTCAAATGCAGG
>Ga0302347_1000908_pt1 | contig 40321 bp, 38 predicted proteins | sample PhyWR1_FD_202178 | JGI IMG/M metagenome (GOLD analysis project Ga0302347, IMG submission 202178) | Leaf surface microbial communities from wheat plants in UC Gill Tract Community Farm, Albany, California, United States - DLSL W.R1 (v2)... | ecosystem: Host-associated > Plants > Phyllosphere >... | reverse complement strand
GCTAAAACTTACACAACTCGCCCAAAGCACCCTGCCCTTCGGGTCGCTGAGGGTTAACTTAATAGAAACGGCTACGCATGTAGTACCGACAGCGGAGTACTGGCGGACGGGGGTTCAAATCCCCCCGGCTCCACCACTTCCCACACAAAGCCCCGTTTTTCGGGGCTTTGTGCTTTCTGGCTCTGCCATTTCCGGCTGGTGCGCCATTGAGGTGTGACATTTTTGTGTGGCATCACTCGGTGCCAAAAATGAAACGCAACCCTTGCTACCTCTCTCTCAATCGCCACCAAACGTATTATTTCCGGATCGTGATCCCGGTTCTCATTCGCCCGCTGGTTAACGGCAAACGTGAGATTCGACGCTCGCTCAAAACTGATAGTCGAAAGCTAGCACTCAAGCGCGCCAGACAGCATGCTGTGCGCTTTGAATCTGCGTTCGACCGGGTACTGAGAATGATAGGAAGAGACGAGTACGAGCCCTCGGAAGAGGATATGGAACTATTCGAGGAGCTGACGAAGATCTCTGGTGAACCGCATCAGTTTGGCGCTTGGGCAGATAGCACCGAACCTAGCAAGGCGTCGCCCCTCCTCTCAGACAACGAGCTCGAAGAACGACAACGCAGGCAAGAAGTTGGCCGCCTACTGACAGGCGCCTATCACCGCCCCGTCCCGAGCGAGCATAAGACACTGGCTCAGCAGTTGCTCGATCTTTCCCGCCCCTACCAACCAACCGAACTACGTGCACTGTTGCCACGGCTTAGAGATCAACTGGTACTACAAAGCTTCTCATCTCCCAATGCCGTAGATACGCAAAAATCAGTTCAGAGCTTTGATCCGTCTATGGCTGGCTGGACGCTATATGACGTATGGCAGCATCAGCTAGCTCGCGACATGGCTGACACATCCTCAAGAAAAGGGCAGGCCAATCATGGGGGCACACGGGAGGAACGAGAGCGCCGCGCCCGAGTTATGACTGTTCTTACACAGCATAAACCTGTGATACAGCTCAGCAAACACGACTGGATGGCAGCGTACGATGCCGCTCGGAACATGAAACGAGACGCCAATGTATCTGTAGGATCCAACCCCACACCACTTGGGGACCTCTTGACTGACGACCCGGAACAACTGACCGGACACGAACGAGTGAACGCCCTCATCACCTCAATGAAGCAAATCCAGGAACATGCCCGCTTCCTTGATCTGACCCTCGTCAGAGCAGATGACTTGCTTATCAAGCCGGTTGAAGAGCGAAAAAATGCACGTAGTCGCAAGGGCATAGCTTTCTCATCAGATGATGTGGAAGCCATCTTCTCGGGCTACATCTACCAAGGACCAATCCCCACAGGCAGAACCAAAGCTTACCCATTTTGGTTTTGGCTCCCATTGGTAGGATATTTCACCGGCGCACGCACCAATGAGATCGCACAGCTCGATGTAGCCGACATCAGGGACATCGAGGGACATCCATGCTTCGACTTCTGCGCCGATGCACCGAAGGCATCTGAGGCCAAGCGAATCAAGACCAATGAAGCCAGACAAGTACCGGTTCACCCACGCTTGGTTGAGTTGGGTTTTCTTGAGTTCGTTGGCTGTCAGCGACAAGCCAATCAGAAGAAACTATTCGGCGACGGCCTGACATATCTTGCTCCACGAAACGGCGACACCGAACACAACAAGGAAGGATGGGCCAAGACCGTCGGTAAATTCTTTAACGAGAAAGCAAAGGGCTATCTAGTAACCATCGGAGTACACGTACCCAACGATGGCAAAAGTATTTACTCATTCAGGCATACCCTGGAAACGAACCTGCGCCACGCCAGACGAGACGGTAAACCTGTCGATCAAAGCATCATCGACGCAATCACCGGCCACGCTCCCGAGACCACCGCAAGCAAAAACTACGATACTGGCGCCACCACTCAGCAAAAACTAGACGCCCTTTTACATCAACCAATTCCCACTGCCATTGCGAACCTCACCAGCTACCAATCGAATTTTGTAGCTCGATTCGGAGACACGCTTACCAAAAGCATAGCCGCCCATCGAAAGAAATATCCACGCACAGCCTAAATCTCCCGGCTCAAAAACGTGGCCCCTGAAGGCAAGTTTCGGCCAATAGCAGCCATTAGTCGAAGGCGGCTATTGGCCAAAAACCAAGACTGATGAAGGCTCGGAAGGGGCGTTGCTCGCCCATCCACTACCAATGACACCAGCCTGCTTACCCGCTCCCCCAATTAATTTATTCGTGCCTTCCCCCAAATCTCTGCTTTCTCAAATGCCCGGTTAAGATCAGGGCATTAGACCTCAACAGGGAACGCTTCAATGATTGAGCGAGGCTCAGAAATGCCATCAGCAACACACATGCGGGTTGTTTGCCACAACGGGGCGCCAGCGGCACCATGGGAGCGCCTATGACCAGCGAAGAGTCCAGCGAGATGCTGGAAAACCTATTTGAACTGGTCAAAGAGATCCGGCTGGCGCCTGCGCCCAAAACTCGGCTTTCAGCCTATGAAACGAAAATGCTCCGTGACTACGGTGTGACAATCACTGATCTTGGCGACTATGTGCTGCTGACAGAAGGTCGCAATTACGGCCGGATCGAGCATTACATCGAGTGGCTGGCAGAACAGGCAATGATCCCCGCCCGCAGCTTGTTGTACAGGCCGAAGCACATTGGTGATGACACATGTGGCTTCTTCGGCTTCCAGGTGACTGACGCAGTGGGCCTGCTCGTTTACATGGAACAGCTCGGAATCATGGTCTCCGCCGCGCTGTTGGTGGATGAGCTACTTCCTGGGCTTGAGATGCGCACGCTGCTTACAGACGCCGAATATTCGATTCTGACTTACAAGCTGTGGGCTGGCAGGCGGCTTATGGTCCTCCGGTCAGCTGCCAAGCGCGTACCGGGCGCAGAGTCGGTGGAGACATTCCGGAGCTCTACGGGCTACCGCTACAAGATGGTTAGACAGAATGGTCAAGCCCTATCGCTGGAAGTGAGGGGCCCCAAGCACCGCGAGCTTAAGCAGGAAAGCGTTAAGTGTGACTACTGCGGTTATTCGTATCTGTCCAACACGCCGGCAGAGACAAGGGCGCATAGGCAAATTCATCGCCAAGCCGCGCAATTGCTGGATCCAGTTCCGATTACTAGATTCGCCAAACGCTTGGCTCAACCCCATCAACCCATAATTGTGGACTCCAACGCTCCCATGTGGATGCAGAAGGAGGTGTATCGGCGCGCCATTAAATTCAAGCGCGAATTCCGCTACGACTTTGTTCAATGGGCAGGGGACGATGTAAGAGCCGTGAAGGCTGGCTGGCACGGACATCTTTTCCCGACAGGAGCAGACGGCACCATAGCGGGCGCATGTGCGTTCTCGAATGAGCATCCGGGACCGGGTGGCGTAGAGTGGACGCTTGCATGGGTATGGATAGCACCCAAATACCGGCGCCAAGGGTTGCTTGCTGCGCATTGGCCTGGATTCCTTGAGCGGTACGGGAACTTCTTCATCGAGCCCCCTCTATCCGACGCCATGCATGGATTTGTTCGTTCGCACGGCACTGAGAGCCAAATAGCGCTTTTATGGGATATCACTCTTCCATCCCAATCCGAAGATAGCTAAGACCACTCCCCTCGTTGTCACCTATCAAACTGATAACGAGCTTCGATTGATTCAACTCTCACCACCCCGTGCTAGCGCATGAGCAGGTGCGAACCATCTCCGGCACGACTATCAAAAGAGTAGACATGTTTGGTAGTGCGAGTGCCGTCTGTCTGAGAACCGACACAGCTATCAATTAACTATATATTAATAGCCATTTGATACATTATCATTGACCTATCAAATGAATAGACTAAAGGATAGCCAGTCATGAATACTCACCTCTACCTTCGTGCATCCACCAAGGATCAAGACGCTAACCGTGCCAAAGCTTCCCTTGAGGCTTTCGCCGCCAATCAGGGCCTATCCGTTGCAGGCATCTACAGCGAAAACATCAGCGGAACCAAGCTTGAGCGCCCTGAGCTGATGCGGCTGCTGGGCACTGCCAATCCCGGCGAAGTCCTCCTGTGCGAATCTGTAGATAGGCTGTCACGGCTTTCACAGGCTGACTGGGAAACCCTCAAAGCAACTATCAAGGCCAAAGGCCTACGCCTGGTAGTAGCCGACCTTCCTACAAGCTGGCAAATGGCAACAGATGGCATTGCTGGTGAGGTGCTGAGGGTGATCAACGATATGTTGATTGAGCTGATGCAGACAATGGCACGTCTTGATCAGGCAAAACGCGTGGAGCGCATCAACGAAGGGTTGAAGAACAAGCGCCTGTCAGACCCAGAGTGGAAGCCAGCCGGGAAGGGTAAGAACGCCGGACTTTGGAAGAAGGTGCAAGATGCAATGACCAAGCATCCAACCATGAACGCTGATGAACTGGCCAAGCTGGTGGGATGTGGTGTTGCTACGGTGTACCGCATCAAGCGTGAGCTTGCAGCCTGACCCCTATCCCTACTCTCATGAAAGTCTCATTGTTTTGGCTTGCTGGCATTTACCATCCAACTGGTGAGGGCGAGGACGATTGCTCCTACTATCGCACCAGAGATAGCTGCTGCTTTGAACGTGCTGAACTGGTAAACAATAACGCCGACGATCAGTGCGGCCATCGCCCCCAGAAACGCCGTGAATTGGGTTTCAACTTCCTTCTGTTGATCATCGCCTTTGTCCTTATGGCAATACGGGCAGACCTTACCGGAGAAAGGGATTGTCTTGCCGCAACCTGAGCACTGCATTTCCATTGCCACCGGGGTCTTCCTTTAAGGGTAAAAGCGCAGCTTACAGTCTCGATTGGCCCGTTGCCATCACGTCACACGTTGGGCCAGGAATCCATCTGCATGCTATAAACGGCGCACATGAGGATGGAGAGCACAGTGGATGGGCAATCACACGAAGACGCTGTCGAAACGCAGCAGACATACAACGATCACTAAAGGCTACTGCGTGATATGTGGGGTTTACGGGAAGCTTTCCAAAGACCACGTTCCGCCCCAAGGTAGCATCAGCTTAACCAGAGTGGAGCAGGTGCATCTGACTGAGGTGTTCGGAGTAGACCGCAACCCTATCAAGGGCATTCGTTCCACAAACGGGAGTAAATTCAGGACGATTTGCGGTGAGTGCAACATGACCGCTTTAGGTCAGAACGATGGTGAGATTGCCGATGTGTGCAAATCGCTGACGCGGAAAATCAATCACTTCGTTAGCGCTGCCAATAGCCCTGTTTCTCATGTGCACACGCCAGTTGACGCAGTGAAATACTGTCGTGCAATGGTCGGCCATGTTCTCTCCGCCACATCTGTAACTGAGTGTCTAAAGCCACAGATAGAGACGCCATACTTCACGCCGCTACAACGGTTTGTGCTCGGCGATGACCATGCGTTAGACGACACCCACGACATCTACTACTGGTTCTTCCCGCACCGATATCACCAGAGCATCAAGCTTTTCAACATGATGAATGAGGGCAATCTGTGCGTCATGAGCCTTCTTTCATTCTTCCCGCTGGCCTTCCTACTAACCGAAAAAGGTAAAGGCATTTTTCCAGCGGGAGCGGTAAAGCTCGAGTTAACAGACAAGAATTTGTTCGTGAGCCTGTCCGGTTCGAATCGCGATTTCTCCAGCTTCCCGGCAGTAGGCTTGAAAGGTAATCAGATGATCGCGCTGGTGGATCATCTTTCCATCGTAAGCTACCCGATAACGTGACAGTGGGGGGGCTTCAAGGCTGGCGTGACGAAGGGTGGCGCCTATGCATCGCCGATCTATGCAAGCGCTACAAGTAAAGAGCCCGACCCCCATATCAACAAAGCCCGCCTAGATGCGGGCTTTTTGCTTAATGACCTTTTCGGGGTGTTGGCTGCCTTCAACACTGGGGCGGACCAGGAGGGCGCGTAACCACAAAGCAAAACAAAAAAAAGATCGAAAAAACTCTTGCAAGCTATTGATAAACATGAATTAAAGCTAGACGCTAACCCCCGAGCGCCATATGATCAATTCACTGCTCATAGAAGCAGATCACCCCATAAACAAAACGAGAGTCCCACTTCATGAACGCTTACCAACACCCCAAACCAAGGAATAAATCCAATGAGCACCCTAGAAGACAACGCACGTGACTTCCTCAGGAATCCAATCAATTCCTACAGACGCTCAGCGCATCATCTGACCAACAGTAATCCGCGCATTGACGGTATTCGCTGGACGAAAGATTCCGCCTATCATCTTTGCTGGAAGACCGGCATCAGCTCGCCGAGCCCCTGCCGCAACCAACCCGCAGCGAGCATCACTCAGCGCAGCCATACACGCCAAGCCATCGCTAATGCGCTAAAAGAAGCACTCAGAACCTCCGGCACCTCGCTCGTATCGCTTTCTCCATTCCAAATTATCGACATCGCCCGCTTGTCCGGCTTTCCTATTGCTACCGTTGCCGGTAACTGGGAGAGACTTGAAGGCGAGTTGCTCGCCGTAGCCAAGCTTCCGCCAAGAGCCATCGTGCTGCGCATTTTCAATGACGAGGTGTTGTGACATGGCGGGTAAAAAAGCAACGCCAGACCAAAGCGCACAGGCAGTCATTCTGAGAGAAGCCGGATACACCATCCCAGCCATCGCGCATCAGCTAGAGATCAGCGTGAGCACCACTCAACGGATCTTAAAAGCGAATAAAGCCGTCGCTGGCGCCACACAGCAGAGGCTAATTACCAAGGCTAGAGAGGATATGCTCACTGCGGCATTCGCCTTGGAAAACGTTCAGCTTGTTGCCGCCTCTCATGTAATGGACGATTTATCGATAAGCCAGCAAATCAGAAGCAAGCTTTCGCTGGGTATCGAGCAGCTTGATATTACTGATATAGCCTCGTTCAGAGCTCTCGCCGCAAGCGCTACAGCTCTGAAGCTCACGCAAGACGTTCAACGTCGCGCCTTACCTCTGGATAGGATGAACATGGCGCTGGACGTCGAGGAAATGCCGGAGCTACAAATTCACATAATGACTGATTATGACGTCGCTAAACTCAGAGCTGAGCAACGTAGAGAAGATGCGGAACAAAACGGTGATGCCGAGGCAATGGAAGGCGAACTCGAAACACTGCGCTGGCTGGAGTCTAAAGAGGATGAGGCGTGGAGTAGGTTATCGAAAGATGACGAGATCATCTGCGAAGGCTTTGACCCTGAGCTGACCTGATGATGACCTGTCAGATGTCAAACCCTTAGAACCAGTAGCAACGTCCCAACCCCCTTGCGACATCCAGGATGCCGCAAATTTGAAAATCGGCCCTACCTTACACATCGGGCTCACGAGCCAGCAATGACAATCCTAAAGCCCGCCAGCACCAAATTAATCGCGCTCCCGGATACGAACCAGACAGCGCCGACAGAGGCTGTCATAGAGACCGTGAGGAAAAAACCCGTAAAAATGCGGCTACGGAAAAGCGCTACAAACACTGTAGCGCTGGTGTATGCAAAGCAGTTAGGCATGGCAAAGAGAAGTATATTGTCTCAACAGTCATTCTCTCCCACTGGCACATACAAGCGTAAGACCTTGCTTGACCAGCCTGTATCCAACGAAGCACACCTAGAACAATGGAAACACACCAACGAATTTACGAAGCTGGCAGCCGCTGCCGCGCCATTGCATTGGATGGCGCTCGCTCGCTCATGGGAGATGAAAACCTTCACCCTAATCCTAAGCGAAGCGCTCAGCCGCCGGATCGATAGCGGTGACCTTACAGCCCTTGAGTACATCAGGGATCAGATGACGAGGATCGTTCGCAGCACGGTGGATAGTCGAGCAGAGTTTTTGTACGCAATTGAGAAGACACCTACAGCACTCGCCGACGAATCCAGCCGGAGACGCTGGCACCTTCACGGCTTGATGATCGGGCCTGACGGCTTCTCAAAGCCCGGAAGAACGGCGCTTCGACTGAAGCTTAAGGCTATCAAAGGAGAGGCAGACTCAGACCTTATGTTCAAGACCCCTGGGGAGAAGATCGGAGCAGACCCACAATCATCTGCAAGACAGTGGTGCGTATATGCGGTAAAAAATGAGCTGACGGTTGCGCTCAACCCGCGGCTCGCTATTGAATACGAGTTATCCCCCGGAAAGCAGACGTTCATATCCTCCGTGCTAAGGCAGGAAGCGGAAAGGTGGCATAAGGGGCGACTGAAAGGTTTAACGATCCCTGCACTCATTACAGACGCTTCAAGCGGTATCTATTAAGATGATTCAAACCGCATTCGTCTAAAGAATTTTGGATGCGAGGGCTGAACGCTTGCTGAGCGTTAGAATAGGAGATTAGAGACGATGTTTTGGGTTGTAGGATTATCAATCGGAGTGTTGCTGTCCTCAATCCTAATCGGAGCGCTGGAGTCGAACTGGTTTTTACACTACGGCCTAGCCATTGTCGTTCTGTCCTCAATATTTTCCATTACTTTGGCCGCTAGAAACGCAATTGGCGCCGCTCGCGCAAGCGATCTTTCTTACGAAAACTACCTGCCGAAAGACGAAGAAAAACCCTCTTATACCTTTAAGTTCACCGCAGGAATAATGGGGATGTCAAACAACCAAATCAAAGACATTAATGCAAAAATCGATGAACTACAGCGCGTTGCAACCCAAGATGAGAAAAATTTCCGTAGCGGCTTAGCAATGGCTAATTACCGGATTGGGATTTGCCTTGCGCAAATTCGATTCCATGAACAAGCCACACTGCCTAAGATGCTAGGTCAGGGGGCCGGAGCTATCATTTTCGCCTCCGTTCTCACAATCATTGGCTCTGTATACCTGGCGATCCCTGACAAAATCTATCCGATTTTTTCTGTGCTCGCGCAAAAGCTAATCACTCTCTTCTCAATATAAGTACCATCTAGTCAATCATTTGTCCGAGCTCCTCACAGATTGCCACCGACGTCATGCGGAGAAAGTCTAATGCCAAACTCTGACCTACTGCCAACCCTGCTTTCTAAGATCTACGAAAACCAACTCGCCTTGGAAGCCTCAATAATGGAGCTATCAAATTGGGTGGAGCAACGCGGGTCGTCTGACATAGCAGAAAATGTTCGCGGTGCACTGGCCACGATTGACAGAAACGAGGAGTTCATCAAGATGACTCTCGCGGTTTTGATGACACCCGGCTAAAGCTCACTAGCCCAAAATTCAAGCTAGTCCCCTTAATTACTTAAGGGTGAATTGGTCTAGTGCGCGCATGTCTCTTTTGGCGTCCAAAATCTGATTTTTACACAGCCTCTCTTGCTGATCCAGATCCTCAGCAGTGGGGGAAGGAACACTTTTGATGCCAAGCTTGCTGATCGTCTCTCCCTGTGCCTCCACGCGCCGGATTAGCGCACGGACTTTCACCGGGTCGGTGCCCGGATAAGCGCTCAGCGCATCTCTCAAGCTCTCCAGATAACTGTCCCGCATCTGGTGGAGATCACACTCGATAAGCCCTCCCAAAATCGTCCCGGAGCGATCAACGATCTTCGAGACCTCCTCCTTGTCTTTTTTAGAGGGCGCCGCTGTAGCGATCAATGGGGCCAGCAAGATCACACAGAAAAACCTTTTCATAACTCATCCTTTGTTTACAGCCTAAGAACATGTGAGGCCGGAGGAAGCCGAGCAGGGACACTTTGAAGCAAGGCTGTATACACATCCTTGTAAAGTGTCCCTGCTAGTTCCGACTGCCTGCTCGATTAGTTGGCAACGACTTTCGTGTTCATGACGCAGTTTGTAGAGGCTTTCTCCCAAGGATTGTCAGACTCACAGAAGGCCAATGGGCTCATCGGTGTCCCATTAACTGACCAGGAGTTGGAGGGGGTGCGCTCACGAATGTCATTGGCTTCCACAAGCCCGGAGCAGACCTTTTCGGAGGTCAGCGCAGCTCCCTTACCCCCGAAGGAAGGTCGGGTATACATTTTTGCATCGTAGGCTCTGACCACTTCGATGACGACGCAGGAACTGTCCTTCTGCTTACCCTTGTTGGCGAACTCACAGTGCGCTTCGCCATTCATTTTGGCACTGCAATCCGCCTGGACATCAGCAAAAACGGGAATAGGTAAAGCTAATAATGCGGAGAGCAGTGCAGTTTTCAGCATTTTTATGAGCCTAGTTTGGGAATGATTTCGCTCGCAACCCAGCGCGTCAAATACGCCGCGGATGAACGTGTACAGTCAGAGACAGGGCCAAAAATACTACATAAACCCGTTTTGGGATAATCCCAAAATGGGATTATTTAGTTTGCCGAACATTTTTTCGGCAGCTCCAAATGAAATCCATCCACTCAGCACCCTACATCCATCTACTTGAGCTACTAATTGAACGGCGAAATGCAGCCGGTCTCAGCCAATCGCAGGTGGCAGACCGACTGGGTCGACCCCAATCCTTCGTTTCTAAATTTGAAAGAGGTGAGCGTCGGTTGGATGTAATTGAGTTCCTTGAGGTGTGCAGACATTTAGAGACTGATCCCTACGAGCTTCTCCGCGATCTTGAGCGGGAAGGAAAATCAACACAGGAGTAAAAATTCGCAGGAAGTGGTGCCTGAAGGTAAGCCGCCGATTCGACTAAAAATCAACAATCGATGCACTACATTATGCGATATCGGCTGCTTTCTTGGACGCGGGTTCAACTCCCTCTAAAAGCAAAAAGCTTGCGGATTTACAGACTGACTGTGTAAGGTCGGCGGAAACGCAAACCTGCCCCACTTGGGTGTGACATCGCGGATATTGGTGACTAGTTCATGTCCCTGAAAATCAAGGGGTTAGCATGAAGCACGTGGAGAGGTTCCTATCCCCCCGGCTCCACCACTTTTACATCTAAAGACGTCCAAGGGCGTCTTTTTTTGTGCCTAAAATCCAGTAAATACGGGGGTTTAAGGTCCAAAGGGGTCCGATGGTATCTGAGCTCATCCTACAATTCGTGTATTCCACGTGGTATTCCAAGCCCACGACTGGTATTTTTTGGAATACACGCAGCATCGGAGTTCACCATGGGTGCCCAAGCCACGCGGCTTTCAGACGTCAAAGTTAAAGCAGCGAAACCAAAAGAAAAAGACTACATCCTCACTGATGGCGACGGCCTTCAGATGAGGGTGCGGGCCAACGGTTCAAAGCTGTGGAATTTTAACTACATTCACCCAGCAACCAAAAAACGGATCAACATGGGACTCGGTACCTTTCCAGAGGTGAGCCTGGCTCAAGCTCGGAAACGGACAGTAGAAGCCAGGGAGCAGGTGGCGCAGGGGTTAGATCCGAAAGAGAAGCGTGACGCGGATCGGCAAACTTTAAGAGCGACCACGGAACACACTTTTAAAAATGTGGCCACCGCGTGGTTCGAGCTCAAGAAAGACTCTGTTACTACTGCTTATGCTGAAGATATCTGGCGCTCCCTGACGCTGCATGTTTTTCCCGACTTGGGTGCTATACCGATCTCAACCATTACGGCTCCGGCCGTCATAAAATTGCTTCGACCGCTCGAGACCAAGGGCAGTCTCGAGACCGTGAAGCGACTAAGCCAGCGCCTTAACGAGATTATGACCTACGGCGTCAACTCCGGCTTGATTCACTCAAATCCACTCAGCGGGATTCGCTCGGTCTTCAAGAAGCCAAAAAAGAAAAACATGGCGGCACTCGCGCCCGAAGAACTGAAAGAGCTGATGGTCACGGTCGCCAATGCCAGCATAAAAAGGACAACACGTTGCTTGATCGAGTGGCAGCTTCACACTATGACCCGTCCAGCCGAGGCCGCTACCGCACGCTGGGCAGACATCGATATCGAAAAGAAGATCTGGACGATACCGCCCGAGCGGATGAAAAAGCGTCGCACGCATATCATCCCCCTCACTGAACAGGCTTTGAGCCTATTGGAGGCTATAAAGCCACTCAGTGGGCACCGTGAGTTTGTCTTTCCAGCAGACCGGAATCCCCGTACGCATTGCAACAGCCAAACTGCGAATATGGCGCTGAAGCGAATGGGGTTCGAGGGTCGCCTAGTGAGCCATGGGATGCGCTCGATGGCCAGCACCATCCTCAATGAGCACGGCTGGGATCCCGAACTTGTCGAGGTTGCGCTTGCTCACGTCGATAAGGACGAAGTGCGCAGCGCTTACAATCGGGCCGATTACATAGAGCGTCGGCGCCCGATGATGAAGTGGTGGAGCGAGCATATCAACGAAGCTGCCACAGGAAGCCTTTCGATGTCCGCGATCATAGATAGGAGGGATTGAAACTTTTCCTCACAGGGGTCAAGCAGCGCGTTCGCGCACGGCCTCCCTTGATGAACGACGGTTGCTGATGGATGATTGGGCGCGTGTCTTAACCTTATCCCCCACGGCTCCGGCCTAATAAAGGCCGAACCAAAATATCTTTAACTCAGCAGTACATAGGAGAAAAGCATGCCGCCCCTCGATGACTGGACACCTGCTCCCGTGAGCGCACTAATGGAATTCGAAAATATAACCGTTGAGCAAACTGTAGCCGATCTATTAAATAAAATCCAAGAGATCGAGGACGTACTAAGCCCAGGGAAAAAAATAAAATCAAAGTTAACCCTGCTATGTAAAGAGATAGAAGAGCTTATCACAACTAGAGATGACCTAGCGTCGATTAACGGACTTATAGTCATTGATCATGGATCGTGGGAAGAGCAAACTCACACCGCCCACAAACAAGCCTGCTACTATGCCGCCATGACCTTAATCGAACAAACGAACGGTAACATTGTCAAAACCATGGCAGCGCTTTCAAAAGCAGCATATTACACGGGAAGGGCAGCCGGTTATTCTCATCACAGAAGAATCACAGCAGTAGAGAAGGCCAGAAAGGCAGGCCTCACAAAGGCATCCATAACGCCTCGAATAAATCAAAAAATCATTGAGCTTCTTAGTACAAATAAACCACGCCATGGATGGAGCGGAGTTCACCACGCCGCAAAGTTGCTGACACCGCCGTTACACTCTTTTTTAGATAATGAGCTAAATGCAAAGAAAGCGGATTTAAATTCTGTACGTTCGGTCATCACCATCAGTATTCTCGACGATGCAAATGTTCTAAAGTCCTACCTCAAAAATGCAAATAAACGACAGCAATGATGTATTTCACTCGGGAAAATATGACGACCTAGTAAAGCGTTTATAAAATCTTCTTTGCCATCAAAAACCCAGCCCGCCCCCACTCCCCTGTTTCGCATATCCAAAAACCCCTAGACTCCCATAGGGCTGGGCATTAATTAAAACTCCACCTCGCCCAGGAAAAATTTGAATAGCCCCTCTAAATTTTAGCAATTCTAATGCATCGTCTAGTCGCTTTTTATTTCGCAGCCGACTCGGACCATATTGTCGGACTGTATTTTTCCTTACGACTGCGCCGCTAATGGTGCACTGCCTACCCAGCCAGTCAACAAGCTCATCGACATCAATCTCCTTCTCCCCCGCCTCGTCAAAGAGTTTCAAAAACTCTCTTGAATACCAATTCCCCAAGCAGATAGCTATATTCAACGTCGATAGTGAAATATCCCCCTCAAATTTTTCAAAACAATGAAATAGCGCGGCTAAACGAGCTATATTGTCCGCAAGTTTGGAAGCGTGATCACTCGCAGACTTTAAACGTCCGACGGGACTAATATGACTCTCAATTTCGTTGCTTAGATTAATCCATCTCTGGGCGGCTTCGGGTGAAAATCCAACAACCACCCTCTGGGGCTTAACTTTATTTAGCAGTTCCACATTCCGTTCGACATACTCGATGAGGCGATCAGCAAATCGCTCTGAGCGCTCCGTACTTAAAGTAACACTCTCAACCTGACGACTGCCTTGAGTAGACGTCGGTTTGCAGACTAAGAACCGAGCCCAGAGGCCTGAACCACGTGACGCTTCACCACGCGCGCGCATGTAACTATTAAAGCCACTTTCTTGCACCATTACCGCAACAGTCAATCGCGCATTATCAAGTTGAAAGCTTTCTACTGTCGCTCGATCTACTACAATCGAATCACCGCTCCACAAGGAGTTTTGTTTAGGCAAGTCGTTCAGAGCCGGTCCATTCAAAACACCCGAACCTTCGCCAGAAATAAGGCCCGCACTAGGGAGGTCCTGATGCAAGCCCCGAAACAGTGCTTGTGAAGTTGCGTCCTCATAGAGCATTTTAAATCTTCTGGGTTTTTGAGGAGTTGACATGAAATGCTCACTAAGCCGCATTTCTTCGCCAGTTGCATCCACCCCTTTGGCGGTACGTTTAGCTATGACACCCTGAAGGGCCTTACCTTTAACCTCCCATATTTTGAACTGCATTTTCCAGACCAAAAGATCTTCATCATATTGCTCAGCCATCCGTCGCTGGAAACGTCGCACGCCAGCAAGAAAAATATTTTCAACGGTAGATTTACGCTCCCCTGAATTAGCGATGGTCAAGATCATTAACGAGCACGGAACACTGCCTCCTATTGGCTTTCGTACATCAAACAACCCCTGCAGCCCAACAGACATTGCAGTGAGTGCAGCAGAAAATATTAACGGTATGGGTGCCTTTACATTATTGCGCACCTCGTCCACCGCAGCATTGATCAGCGGCAAACCAATCAGACTCGGAAACACGTCATTTGCCTCAGAGATATCTAAAAAACCGTTCATCTTTTATTCTCACCTTTTCCATTTTCAACGCTGGTAGTTTTATGACTCAGCTTTGATTGAATCCAATCAGATACATCTGCCTCCAGCCACCCGACAGCCGTTCCACCGAGACTGATAGGGCGAGGAAAAGAGTGATCATATCGAGGTGATTTCTCATCCAGCCGATCGTAGATGGTCGAGCGACTCAAGCCCACCCGGTCCAAAACGTGTTTCAACCGGAGAATTCTCAAAGCTGGTGTACTGCTATTTTCCTGATTCATATGCTGGCCTCCAAAGCTCGACGCCAATTTATCGGGATCACCACTTTTTGTACGCCAGGTGCTTAAAGTAATGTTTTAAGACGTCGTAAAACAGGCTACAAGCCTTGGATTTGTTGGCCTGTAGCCATTTTTTAAAAAATCATCATTTGCGAAAGTCGACGCCATATTGAGCTGCTACTCCCGCTACTGGTAGCAGGAGTAGCAGTAGGGATCGGGCACCACATTTGCTTCGCGTTACGCCAACGCTTTGTGGTGATGGCCAGGAGCCCGCACGGGAAGACGTCGGCGACCGCTCCCCCAAGTGAGTGACTCACTCGGGGCTTCCATCATCTGAAGCCGGCGCATGGTTCGATCAACACGTGTGCGCTCAGTGCCAGGAAGTTGCCGTTGGCCATTATCGGCTGATCGCTTCGGCTTTCGGCCAACTGGAAGTCGCTGGGGTAACGTTCGAGGCCACGTTTGCCAGGTATGGCAAACTTGACACCCTCGATACCGCCGAAATCGATAAGCGAGCAATGTTACGGGGCCTTCAGCGCTTCACCTTAAAAACGGCATCGCAAAAAATACCAAGAAAATCAAACCTACCAAGACATACAGGCTGCTACTCCTGCTACTGGTAGCAGGAGTAGCAGTAGGTCCTTGCCTTGGATCACAACCGGCTTGCCACGAGCCCTACAGGCCCCCTCTCCGACAGCCATCACCAAAACGCTGTTACCTCGCTGCCTGAGCTAAACAACCGGCTCGTTACCGGAGCCTTTAAACAAATAACTTTCAGACCTAGATCATTCACTTGAATAACCAGCGCTATGCCTTTGCACACTCTTAATTAACTTTATTACTGGACTTAATCATGTTGATCAATTGCCCAAGCTGTCACTCCACACACGTATCAACAAAAGACCTTGGCAAGAAAACCGGCGGAACTATTGGCGTTATTGGTGGGGGAACCAGTGGAGTCGCTGGTGCCATTAAAGGTGCAGAGTTTGGTGCAGCACTGGGAATTGCCGGCGGCCCGCTCGGCATTACCCTGGGCGGTATTGCCGGAGCCATTCTCGGAGGTCTGATTGGCGCTGGAGCTGGTGGTATGGCAGGCGCAGCTATAGGTGAAAAGATTGATGATCGAATACTGAATAACTACCAATGCACCCAATGCCACTACATGTTCAGTCTCTAAACAATCGCAGAGCAATTACTTTAGGAGTTACACCATGGCTCATCTCATCGAACAAATGGCTTATGCCGGCGCGACTCCCTGGCATGGCCTGGGCAGTCGCCTCACTGAAAAACAACCGCTGGAGGTTTGGCAGCGAGAAGCGGGTATGAGCTGGGAAATTCAGGAAAGCCCGGTTCACTACAAGGCCGATAGTGTGGGCAAGCTCGGCACGATTCATTCATTCGCAGGACAGAAGGTACTCTTCCGCTCTGATACCAAAGCGCCACTGTCGGTGGTTTCTCAACGCTATCAAGTCGTACAGCCTCGTGAAGTGCTTGAGTTCTACCGGGATCTTACAGAACGCTCAGGCTATGAGCTGGAAACAGCCGGCGTACTGAAAGGAGGTCGCAAGCTCTGGGCGCTTGCACGCACCGGGCAATCGACCTCGCTCAAAGGTAACGATGTTGTGAATGGGTACTTGCTTCTGGCCACTTCCTGCGACGGTACGCTCGCCACCACCGCAACGCCAACCACTGTTCGCGTGGTATGCAACAACACCCTGACGATTGCCATCAACGGCGCCAGCCAGGCCATCAAAGTACCGCATAGCACGCGTTTTGATCCTCGCGCGGTGAAACAGCAATTGGGTATCAGCGTGTCGCAGTGGGACGATTTCATGTATCGAATGCGGACACTCGCCGCACGTCCGGTAAAAGACCATGAAACCAAGGACTACCTGCGCAGCGTGTTGTGTGAAATACAGACCGGTAACCCCGAGCACAGCGGCCTCTCAAATGAACGCGCCTTAAACAAGGTGCTGAATATGTATCAAGGCCAGGGTCGAGGCGCGGAATTGGAAGCAGCAAAAGGCACCGCCTGGGGCTTGCTCAATGCGGTTACCGAGTATGTCGATCACGAACGGCGGGCGCGCAGCAACGAGTACCGCATGGACACCGCCTGGTTCGGTCAAGGCGCAGTAATCAAACAGCGAGCACTCAACTGTGCATTGCAACTGGTGGCCTGAAGCGATCATCCATCAGATCAATCAATTACCTCATCCAATTACAGGAAGCTAAACCATGACTCCTCGCTGCTTAATCTGCGAATCACTGGCTGTACTGCCCAAGGAGAATGCCAACACCGCTGTCATGCTCGTCGGGACCATTGAGAGCGTTATACGTGGCATGAGCGCGGCTCGCACACCAGCGCCCAACGTGAAGCCCGAAGAGCGGCATGAGAGTAGTGTGCTTCAGCTCCTAGAGCTGATTGGTAATGGCGTCTCAGCGGCCATCGCTGGCTGCAGCACCTTGGCTGCCTTTGCTAAAGATGTAGAAAAATATCAATTCCGCCATTACGACCGTCTCTGCCTGCGCTGCGGCGCGCTGTTCAATCAGAGCGCCTGCGCTGAAACAGCCAGTCCCACGGCCATCAGCTCTGTTTCAGGCGTTCAACCAAACGTTCAACCAGTTCCACCACCATCAGCCGATCCTCGTGATCCAGCTGCATCAACAACCGACTGATCCGGGTCGCCTGATCATCCGGGCGTGAGCTGGCCTCGGTCAAAAGATCTGCCACCTCACAATCAAAGATGCTAGCGAACTCCACCAACCGCTCAATATTGGGAACGACCACACCTCGCTCGACACGAGAAACAGCCTCGTTGCCGATGCCCAAACGTTCGGCCACCTCTTCCTGGGTCAAGCCACTGCGAGTGCGTTGCTTAGCAATCGCACGGCCTACCGCACCCGCCAACAACTTCTGATCTGTACCTATCACAGCACCTCCCCATCTCAACCTAGATGGTTGGGCACCACCTCATTGACATGAAGAACTCAACAGGTTGAAAATCATCTCTAAAGGTTGGATTTCAACTTAATGATTAAAAAACACACCACAAGCCGCGATTCGCGCTAATCACTCACCACTATTTCCATCCGCTATTTGGGGACACTATGAGCCTGCAAAAAATAATACTCATGGCACTGCTGCCTGTTGCGCTTACCGGTTGCAATGACGCCCTCAATACCGTCAAAAATGGACGGATGAAGGTGAACGAGAAGTACACCGTCGCCGAGGCCTTCGGTAGCCGAGACATCTGCAGCAGCGTCGACTGGGATGTAATTAAGGACGACCGTGGTAGGGAGGTGGTCCAATACAAATGCCACCTGACTGATATTTCTTCCTATTACGACATGGAAAAGAAACGGCAGAGAGAAAACCTGCTCAGTATTTTTGATACGGAGCGGCGGGTTGCTCAAGTGCCTCTGGAGCCCGCTCGGTTAGAATTGGAGTCTGCCGAACAGGCTGCTATCAGCCCTACCCCCACCAACAACACAGCGCTAGAAAGCGAGTTGCTTGTCCAGCTAAACGAGTTGAATGGGATTCTCAGTGATGCTTCGCTCAAGCAAGCCCTTCAACTGAGAAACAGATACAGTCTGCCCATAGGACAAGAACTGATAGATCTTAGTCGTCGATACTTCGATCAAGATCTGTGGATCAAAGCCAACGGCGCGCAGAACGCCTCACCTGAAAGACTTGCAGCGTACAAACAAGCTGAGAATGCATTGCGCCAGGCCATGCAGGTTAATCAAGAGAAAGTGCTCGCCGCCATGGAGCAAGAACGAGCCCGCCTAAACGGAGTCCAGCAATCTCGTGGAGCTGAATCCGCTACATATGCTCAACAACGGGCGATCAAAGCACACGATGCCTATGCAAAACTGCAGAGCTCAGTTGAGTCACAACTTGCAGAGCTGGACGCAAACCAAGTCTCCCGGCTTAAGCGATTCGATAATGCCGCTACCGTTGTGTCTGTAGCGGAGATTTTTCAATGGATAGTAAAGGGTGACCAAATCGACGTGGTATGGTCTGGCCTGGAAGGCACTTATAGCGATGGTCAGGTTAAACCATCAAAGCATAATGACTTAGGAGGAAGCCTTCGTGATATCTATAGCAATATCCCAAAGAGCTACTCAGAAATGCGAGACAAAGCTGCTCTAATGTAAACTTAAGCGCTCTAAACAATTAGCTAGCGAACGCTGACCTTGGTATTTCCAAGGTCAGTCCTCTGGACAACTGGTAAGTATTTCATACACCATTATTTTTTTGCACTATCGAGTCATGCTCTGCTCGTCCCAAATCCATGGTTGCCATTGCCAAAGACCTTCGTAGCAGACTTGCAGAGATAGCTCGCTCGGTAGAAGAAGTCAGCCTGCTTTTCAGGTTTATCGCGATCGAGTTCGTACCTGGCGTTAACAGGAATGTGCACCAGCCCGGCGGCTTCCTCTACAGTCAGCCCCAAGGCATTAGCCCAAGCCTGCTGTAGACGACTAAAAATATTGTTCCTATCAGAAGCGTAATAACCCAACGCATTGAACGCATCGCGGTTAAGTAATATTACCAGATGGTAGTGGGGCTTCCCGGCCTGCCCTTCTTCCCTAGCCCAAACATAGCGAACTTTGCTATTATGCGAATACTTATTCAGTTGTCGAGCCTTGTTACGATTATGTTCAATTTTCGCTTTGAATGACGCGACAAAGTCGCCAACCACCTCATTCGCATACCCGCAGCTTGGACTTTGGGTTCCTACGGGAAACCGTAGATCCACTCTGAATGCAAACACCCTACTATACTCATTTAACGTGCACTGGATGGTCTTAATAAGACGATCCAGATACTGCTGAATAAAAGGCCCCTTGTCCTGCTGTATTCTCCAACCTTTATATTCTTCACCCGAGTAAAGCACTAAGTTTGAATTGTCTTGATGACGAGCCATTTTTGCACCTTGATTAGTTTGCCCTATATTAATCTTAGCACCTAGTAACGACCTACAGCATCCGACGCCTCACACTTTCGGCAGCCCCTCAAAGGGATTGTCGATTTACTAGCCATATTCACAACTAAAACAAGCCAGCCGCAACTCTAACCAAGCACCAACCATGGCACTAAGCATACTACCAATACAGAGGCAGAAACCAACATAACGACCAACTCAAACCCCAACAAACCTTAACCTTACTGTAGAAAAAAAAGCAAACTCAACTCTGATAAAAAACCATGTCCATCCAGAAACACACCTACTACCGTAGATAACGTTGATAGTTGCTCCTCCCTAATGGCTAGCCCTCAGGAAGTTACCTATAACGATTACATAGGCTACTTCTAAGTTTAAATCACTCCGGCTAATATCGATTAAATCGCTTGTAATCCGACCGCTTAAACCACCGCCACAATGCCATTCGCAACACGCTCATCCGACCAACGTCGGTCCTTGGTGACTGGGTCTCGCATTGCTAGTATGAAGTGCCCATCGTCACCAACTTCAGTGCGCCTCTGCGCATCAAGTCACCTTTAAATTCGGTGCACTGAACCTCGCGCACAAGTGTCTCCAGGTCGAATCTCCGAACAGAGGACGCCATTTCTAACGCGGCGTACCGAAGCCTTCATGCACCAGCACCTGCATGTGGTCCGCCCGGCGGTTGGCAAACTGATAGGCGCAGTGCGGCTTCGCCGCACCGAACACGGCAACCACCCGGGCCAGCGCCGTATCGGGGGCCGGCGCGCATGTCCATGGGCTGGGTGACGAGCCAAATGGAGTCACTGCGAATCATTGGGCTAGGCCACGAATAAAACACGCGCAGCCGTCCGGATCCGAGGCTGGCCATTTTACTGTGATGGATTTATCACCAAGAGGCAGTGAGATGATAACCATTTCTTCTGCTGCGAGACTTGGTGTCATTTTTACGGGAACGATGCCCGGCCGGGTTCTGGGTAATTGATCCCGGTAAATAGGACGCCACTTGCGGATCACGTTAGCGTTGATACCGTGATGGATGGCTACGCTGGAAATCATCGCTCAAGGTTGCAGGCATTCTTGGACGATCTGGGCTTTGAACGGTGTGGGATCAGAGCTTCGTTGGCGCATGAAAATCCTTGCATCAAGGGCGCTGGTGTCCTCTAAAACACGTGGACACCAGCGCCCTTGATGCGGGAGTTCGGTAGGTGACCTGGCCGGACACTTACCGTGAACCAACGTTGCTTATGCTGGCAATATTTTTGCTCTGCATTCACCGAATCCAATTGGCGGAATACCTGGCCGGTTGCACCTCGCGCGTAGGATAATTTCATCGCCATCTTGGAGAAAGCTGCGTTGCTCACCGTTCCCAAGCACCAACAGCTCCTTACCGCCTTTGGTGATCTCAAGCATGCTACCGTGTTGACCTGGGCCTGGTCCTGATAAAGTACCTGTACCCAATAAGTCGCCAGCGTTCAAGCTGCAACCGTTTACGCTGTGGTGCGTGACCATCTGCGCAACAGTCCAGTACATATACTTCGTATTGCTCAGCGCAATACGCTCAGGCTGTATACCCAAGTCGCGCATTTGAGAGGTGAGGAGCAGTACCTCAAGTTCGATATCCAGCCCTCCATTATCTTGGTCGTGCTGATAAAGCAGATACTCAAGTGGTTTTGGGTCCCCTTCTGGACGAGGAGCTTGTGCGCAGCGGAAAGGCTGTAGGGCTTCAACCGTTACGACCCAGGGCGAGAGCGTGGTTGCGAAGTTTTTGGACAGAAACGGACCCAGCGGTTGGTACTCCCAGGTCTGTATATCCCGGGCGGACCAATCGTTTAACAGGCAAACGCCCACGATATGTTCAGGCGCTTCGGAAATAACGATAGCTTCGCCTTGGGCGTTACCGCGGCCAACCCAAACACCCATTTCCAATTCGTAATCCAGTCGCTGACACGGCCCAAAAATCGGTTCGTTGGCACCGGCGGGTAATGTTTGCCCCTTTGGCCGTTTGAAATTCGTACCGCTGATGTTCAGGGTGGAGACTCGGCCGTGGTAACCAATAGGGACGTATTTGTAATTCGGCATCAGCGGAGTGTCGGGACGAAACAGTTTTCCGACGTTGGTGGCGTGATGAATGCCTACATAGAAGTCAGTGTAATCCCCAATACTTGCCGGCAGATGCATCTGGCAATCGGATTGCAGATAGATCGCATCCGCCAGTGCTTCTTCGAAACCGCTGCCTTCAGACAACACGTCCAGAAGCGCTGAACGCAGCGCTTGGCGAGCGAGACTGCACAAAGCGAAGAAATCATTCAAAGTACCTTTACTGGCCGCCTGTGCCGCCTCGTGCGCAGTGCCTTTGAACACGCCTGCGTCCAAGGCAGCTGAAAGGTCCAGCACGTAATCGCCGATCGCGACACCTCCCCGAGGATTACCACCCTCCTCGTTGAATACCCCTAAAGGAAGGTTTTGCAGGGGAAAGTCCGGATGGCCATTGGCTGTTGCCACCCAGCTACGTTGCAACTCAGAGCTACTCATCGCTGCCCCCTTACGAAATTGTTCGCCAACCCGCTCCAGCAGTTGTCGTAGTCAGACTGAAGCTGCGCAACGCTTAAGCCCCAGGCGCTTACACGGAGCACTTGGCGGGTTTCAAACATGAATGCCATGGTGTGATCGACTTTCTGCGGCGCGAGCTCCTCGGTCATTGCTTTTTGCGCCGTGGTATTGTCAGGCCCGTGAGCACTCATGCAGTTGTGTAACGAAGCTCCGCCGGGGCTGAACCCTTCGGCTTTGGCGTCGTAGGTACCACGGATAAGCCCCATAAACTCGTTCATTACGTTACGATGGAACCATGGTGGGCGGAAGGTGTTCTCTGCTACCAGCCAGCGTGGTGGGAAGATTACGAAATCGACATTGGCTACGCCGGCAACGCTACTGGGAGAGGTCAGTACAGTAAAAATCGACGGGTCAGGATGGTCAAAACTGATCGAGCCGATGGTGTTAAAGCGGCGGAGGTCGTATTTGTATGGCACGTTATTGCCATGCCAGGCGACTACGTCGAAGGGAGAGTGATCGAGTTCGGTTGCAAACAGCTCCCCCAAAAACTTTTGCACCAAGGAGCAGGGACCAGTTTCCTCCTCAAAATGCGCCTCTGGGGTTAGAAAGTCTCGCGGGTTGGCCAGGCCATTACTCCCAATCGGCCCCAAATCTGGCAGTCGAAGCGGACTTCCGTGATTTTCACAAATGTATCCACGGGCAGTAGCATCGTGCAGTTCCACGCGAAATTTTAGCCCGCGTGGCACCACCGCGATTTCCTGCGGCTCAATATCTAGTAACCCTAGTTCAGTGACCAAGCGCAACCGTCCGAATTGGGGCACGATCAACCATTCACCGTCAGCGTTGAAAAACGCTCGTTGCATAGACGTGTTCGCGGCATAGAGATGTACGCTGACGCCATCTGCTTGCTCTGAAGGGTGGGTGGCCGAAATGGTGTACAGACCATCCAGCAAATCGGTCGACTCGCTTGGAAATTCAATGGGGTTCCAGCGGAGCCGATTAGGATGAATTGCGCCGAGCTCCCGCCCAGGTATTTGTCGATCTAGGCGCTCGAACTTAGAATGGCAGGCAGACGGTTTGATGCGATACAACCAACTACGTCTAGCTTCACTGCGGGGGACCGTAAAGGCAGTCCCGGAGAACAGTTCGGCGTATAAACCATACTCGTTGCGTTGCGGGGAGTTCCGACCAACTGGTAAAGCGCCGGGCAGCGCCTCTGTACTGAATTCGTTGCCGAAACCGCTTAGGTAACTTAGATCAGAGCTGAGAGCGGAAATAGTGGACATGACAACCTCTTTTTTATGTTTGTAATTCGCAACAGGACCGCTACCACTTTAAAGCGGGACTTTTGCACGAAAGAAACAAGGATAGATGGATCGGATAAATCGGAGGCTACCTGATGCGATTAAGTAGACCACCGTCGGCTATGTGTCCGTCATGCTGAGTTAGCGAGGTCCGCAAAGATGGAGTGTTACTCAATGTGTGTACCCCTGGCCAAGTTGAATGCGGTTCGAAAAGGTCAGTGCCACAATCGCGAGGGCTGCGACGCCAAAGCTTATTGCGAATAATGGATATAGTTCGGCTGGCGACCATTTCAAATCGATCAGGGCGCCGGCAGCGAGTGGCGAAAAAATTGCACCCATACGTCCTATGCCGATCCCCCACCCCAACCCGGTCACGCGCTGAGATGTTCCATACAAGGTAGGTGTCAGCGCGTATAGACCTGCCACACATCCGTTAGCGAAAATGCCTATGCACATTACGAAACCAAAACCGAATTCAGTATGGTCAAGGACATATACGAAAGTTGTTAGCAGGGCCACGTTCAACAACATGTAAGCGATGAGGAGTTTTCCTAAAGCAAACCGGACAGCCAGCAGACCGATGAGCGAGTTCCCAATAATGCCACCCACATTCAGCAGTACACCACCGGTGATCCCTTGCTTGGCTGAAAGGCCTACATCGACCAATAAACGCGGTGTCCAGCTGATAACAAAATAAAAACCGAACATCACAAAGAAGAATGAAATCCAGATAAGTATTGTTGGCCGCGTTAGCTCTGGGGAAAACAGTTCGATGATGCCGCGCAACACATTTTTCGGGCCAGTTGCGCTGATCTCCGGCAGTTTCGTGAGCTTTTCCATCTTCAACCGATACAAAACTCTGTTGGCTTTGCGCAGGGCATCACGCGGTTGCTTTTCCAAAAGGAAATCCAACGACTCTGGTAGGAAGGCTATCAGCAACGGAACCATAGCGAGCGTAAGGATGCCGCCGTAAAGGAAAACGGAAGGCCAGCCAAGCTCTGGAATTACCTGAGCGGCTGCAATCCCGCCCACCGTCGCGCCGAATGCATACGCTGTGGCTTGGAGGCTCACCGCTAAACTGCGCCAACGCCTATTGGAGTACTCTCCTGCAAGCACATAGCTGCTCGCCAAGACTCCCCCGATACCCAAGCCAGTGATGAGCCGGAAAGCTCCAAGTTGAGACGGTGAAGCCGCATGTGCCGAGGCGATCATGCCAGCCCCGGCCATGCTCATGCAGATCAGCATCAATGGCCGGCGTCCGATCCTGTCCGCCCAAGGCGCAATGAATAGGGACCCGAGTGCCATCCCCAGCAATCCTGCACTAAGTAGGTAACCGAGCTGAGTACCACTCAGGGACCAGTGCGCCGACACCGACGGCGCTGCGAAGGCCATCACAAGAACATCGAATCCATCGAGCATGTTGATCAAGAAACATTGAGCTATCACCGCCCACTGAAACCCAACCATTTTTTTTGCGTCCAAGACTTCGCGCACTTTTCTAATCATGGCAAAGGACTCCGCGGGATGAGTAGTTCGTAAACCGCATCGCGGTATCATTCAATCGGGCCAAGACGGGGCTGTTGGTTTTATCGTTCATGGCTTTACCTGTTTTCTAATTATTTTTTGAGAAAACCTTGTTCTGGCTGGCGAGAGTTGATGCTTGAAATCACATCATTAAAAGTTATAACTTAGCTTTAAGCTATAAAGCGTAAGGAAGTTGTTTTTGTAATCGCCGTAAACTGGATCTGATATATCGCCGTACTTGCGGTAGGTAACGCTAGGGCGAATTTTTACGCCACCGCCTAGATTGTAACTAAGGCCTACGCCAAAATCAGTTGACCCATCTGTAGGTGCGATCGCGGAAAAGTCTGGTTCTTTATCAGGTTCATGAGAAGCCCATACTGAAACGACAGTATTATTTGTTATTCGATAACTGGCACCAAGGGTAGTCCGGAACGTATTTTTATCATACTTGCGCAACGAACGTCCTGTTCGTAATTCTAGGATAGGAGGCGTGATTTCAATAGCTGACCATTCGCTCCACTTTACACCACCAAATAATATGATGTTTTCACTTACTGGAGTCTGCGCTTCAAGTGAGAGCGATTGAGGTGTTTTCTGTTCAAAATTAGACCGCTCGCCAAATTCACGGGCTTTCATGTCGTGTTCAATTTGAGATCGGTAGGTGAGGGTAACTCGCGTTGGCGACTTGGGAATCTCGTATGCTAAACCAGCCATAAATCCGTAAGCGCCTTCGGTACCAGTCCGCACTGTATAGCCGATCTGTGGGGCGTCACTGCCAAAATCCAGTGTTTGATAAACCGGCCCACCGTATACGCTAAAATTCGGGTTGAATTTATACTTGCCGGCTAATGTCCAAGCCCGGCTCTTAAAAGAAGCTTTCAAACCTTTAGGTGACCCGGCTCGATAATCCGTATCACGCTGATAAGGCTCATCCGACAGCAGCGCAACAGCAAGCTGATCACTAACGTCGAATTTTATCGCGCCGTTCACGTTGTTAAGAGAAGGGGTAACATTCCCGTAGTTCCGCCCTTCGTTGTCCACACCTCTAATTTTTGGATTTATACGGTTGTACGTTATTTCAGCGTACCTCCCCGGTTCAAAGAGCGAGGCAACTCCTACACTTGGGCCGTCAAATCCACCAGCCATTACTTTTTGAGTGCAAAGGGCTACCGCCGCTGCAATAACGGAGCTTTTGTTCATACTGGCTCACTTATTATGATTATTGTTAATGAAGGTCAGTTGAGCGTCGGACGCCCTTTTTTTAATCACGCAACGCCATCACGAAAGTTTGAGTTTTTAAAACTTCGACTTTGGTTGATAGGACATATCGACATCACTAAGTTGGGTTTTTAGCCATTTATAGCGCTGTGCTCGAATTTTTTCATCCAGTTTTCGCGCGTAAACCGGATCTTTCAGGCGACGAATATCTTGCAGTCTGTTCTTCGGGAATTGGGCTATGAGGTACGGTATGGTCCATGGCCATGGGTTTGGCGATTTGATGGCCCTGCGCGTATCAGGGGATACGAACAAGCCGGACTGTGCGATACCGATTTTGTAACCTACCCATTGCCGCGCCCTGTCTGTGAAGCTTGCACCTGGATGAGGTTTGAAGCTTTCCAAAAACGAACGGCCCAGGCGAATACAATCGGGATCCTCACTAGGAGGATTCAGCAGTAAAGAGTCGTGCATCGCCTGCACGGCACCAGGAATGTTGGATGGGAAAACATTTTCCCTCTGATAGCCCATTACATGAGCGACGTACTGCCACAGATGGATGACGTCCTCTACTTCTTCATCGGTTAACTTGTAGCCGAGGATCTGCATCGACTTGCACATCATTACTGATGAGATTAGCGGGGCGGTCAGCATTCCACTTTGATTAATGGGCATTCCGAATTTTTCAGGTTCCCACCGTGGAGAACCGAAGACAGCGCGTCTGATTAACGTATGAAGTAACCGGACACGCAGGGCCACCTTCCAGCCTTCATTGAACGGGCGCATACCATGGGGTTCGGAGATTTCTGTCCAGAAATTGCAGGTCAACAAATACCGCTTATAAGTGGTGTCATCAGCATATTGCCCCGTGGACATCAGTGTCCTGGCAATGGAAAGCACACGGTACATGTCCAAAGATCCGATGCCTTGATAGCGATGTCCTTCGACACCAAACCGGCGATAGGCACGTGCTCCGCGCTCAATGCGATCCCATTCTACCCATTGAGGTACTACACCCACCTGTTCCCAAAGCTCCGCGAGTTCCGGTGGGTAGTTCGACACGCCATTAATACCTTCAGTCAAAAAGGTGCGCATGATCTGGTGCACATCACGCCCTTCCCGACGCATTTGCAGAATTGCTACATCGGAAAGTGGATCGCCCATCCAACTGGACATAGCAATGCGATGAGCCTGCTCCTCGTTATAACTGGTCTCAACGCCAGTAACCATTTTGAAGGCTTTGCGCAGATCCTTACCGGCTTTGGCATTAAAGGCTTCTTTATATAAAAAGCCGCCGGGGGGAACTGTTCTTCCCTTACTCAGGGACAGAAATTGCTCGTCAATCAGGATTTCCGAGTCCCGGTCTCTTTCTTTTAGTATTGACATGATTTCACCTCAGTTGATGCGCGCGATGACTGATTTGACTTCCAAGAAGCCTTCCAATCCCTTCGCACCAAGATCCCGCCCAACGCCCGACTCTCGGAACCCGCCAGTCGGCATCGATACAGGGGGGAACGCGGGAGTGTTTATGAACACCGTTCCAGTTCGAATGCGTTTGGCTATGCGTTGCAGGCGGCCGTGATTATCTCCCCATAGGCTTGCGCACAGGCCGAACTTGGAACTGTTGATCGTTTGGAGGAGGTCCTCCTCATTTTCCCAAGTCTCTATGGTAATGACCGGACCGAAGATTTCCTCATGCAGCAACCGTGAGTCCGCTGGAAGATCACATACGATGGTGGGTTGAATAAAATAGCCTTTTGGATAATCAATTTTCCCCCCCGAGAGAACTCGGCCCGATTGCTTACCCTCGGTAATAAATGACGAAACCTTGTCGAACTGTACTTTCGAGCACACCGGACCGATGACGGTTTCCTGAGAAAAAGGCGATCCCACCTTGAGCTTCTCGCAGAATTCCGCCATCGCTGTGGCCAGTTTCCCGGCGATGGCTTTGTGAGCGATCACTTTTGAGCCGGACACACAGATTTGGCCGGAATTGGCGAAAGCCGCCATGCAGAGCGCAGGTGCGATAGCACTAACATCGGCGTCTTCAAGCACAACTGCAGGATTCTTCCCGCCGAGCTCAAGGCTGATGCGAACGATGCGATCCGCCGCAGCTCGGTAAATGTGTTTGCCTATTGCGGTAGAGCCAGTGAACGCAAATTTGTCTACACCTTCACTGTCTAGCAATGCTTGGCCTGTTATAGAACCGCGCCCGGTAACGACGTTGAACACACCCTTGGGAATCCCAACGTCTTCGGCCAGTTTGGCGAGTCTCAAAAGCACCAGGGACACGTCTTCCGCGGGCTTGACGACAACCGTGCACCCAGCTGCTAAAGCCGGGGCAATTTTCCAAGCCCCCACTAGTAACGGTGCATTCCAGGGGATAATCGCAGCGACAACTCCGACGGGTTCATGAGTGGTGTAGGAGAAGAACTCTCCCCCCCCCATCTCTGGCCCAATATCGAGAGTCTGGCCCGCTATTTTCGTTGGAAACCCGGCATAGTATCGAAACGTCTGGACAGTTTTAGCGACTTCAAAATGAAGCGCCGCCTGCTTGGGCAAACCGAGTTCCACTGCTATCAAATCCGATAGCACCTCGCTGTCAGCCTCAATTGCATCGGCCAATTTGTGAAGAAGCCTTTCCCGTTCATGGGGGCCGATTTTCCTCCAGGTTGTATCACCATCAAAAGCGCGCCGGGCGGCAGATACAGCATCATCGACGATTGACTGATCTGCTTCATAAAGACGGCCGAGCAACTCCTCGGTGGAAGGGTCTATGATGTCAAGCCGGCTTCCTGCGTGTACCCAATCCCCGTTGATGTAGTGCCCTTTTTCGCTTTGGATGAATTGCAATGCGTCGCGGGAGATAGACTCACGCGCGGTGTTTTTTGTTAGGTTGCCCATGCTGAAATCCTCAGTTACCGACAGCGGTTGCATCGTAGCCATAGATGCCATCAAGCGGCTTCAACTGGTAGCTCTCAGGAAGCAAGCGACCTAACCTGAACTTCCAGAGCAGCTTCGTATCCCTGAACCCACCGTTCAGGTGGTAAATACCTGTCATATGTCGCGCCAAACGCTGAAGTTTGGTTGTCCGCGGCTTGCGTTCGGCTTCATACAACGCCGGCGCTGCTATGACTCCATGCTTTTCACACATGGACGCGAGTACATAACCGTCCTCAATAGCCATTGCGGCTCCTTGCGACAGGGAGGGAAGGGTTGGATGGCACGCGTCACCCAAGAGGACTACTCTTCGGTCGCTCCAGGTTGGGAGTTCATCTCTATCGAAAAGCGCCCACACGAATGTGTCTTCTACAGCGTCTACCAACATCGACACTTCCGGGTGCCAACCTATGAATTTTCTCCGAAGCTCTTGCACGTCCCCTTTTTCCGTCCAGCTCTCACTCCGCCAGTCATCACGGTCTTCCACCGCAATGAAATTGACCATGTCGCCACCGCGAACGTAGTAAGTGACGACGTGGCGATGAGGCCCCAGCCAAATCGTAGCGCCTGGCTTAACCAGCCCTTTGGGTAGGGCCGACGTAGGCAACAATCCACGCCACGCGACAGCACCCGTAAATCTTGGATTCTCGGGGCCATGCATCTGGGTTCGGATCACAGATTTAATCCCGTCGGCTCCGATTACTAAATCTGCCCGCTCAGTCTGGCCGAGATTGGTTTTCAACCACGCGGATTGGCCATCCTGCACATAGCCAGAGATTGCCGTGTTTACTTTAATTTCCACGCCAGCGACCTTTGCACGCTTAATCAAGATCGCGTGAAGGTCAGCTCGGTGGACATGGTAATAAGGCGCGTTGTAACGAAGCCTGCATTGGGATTTGACATCTGGCCGAAAGTAGGTGGTCCCATTCTTCCAGTGTCTCATCGCACCAAACTCCGGCTCAAATGCAATATCACGCACTTCAGTCGAAACACCTAGCGCAGTTAATACCTTCATTGCGTTAGGTGACATTTGGATACCAGCGCCAATTTCGCCGAGCATTTTTGCCTGCTCGTAGACAGTGACTTTGGCACCTCGCTGCGCGAAAGCAATGGCAGCTGTTAATCCACCAATACCAGCACCAGCGATGGCGACTGAAGTATTCATGACTCATCCTCTTCAAGCGTAAGTGAAGCCACCTAAGTCAGTTTAATTGAAATAGTAGCTATTAGTTATTCAGTTTGCTGCGCCAAAAGAACAGCTTAGTAAAAGAATGCTGACTAATACGATTGTCAAAACTATTCGACTTGTAGAGCCATTCTCAAAAATCAGATCAATTAAGATGCGCCGTTTTTCGATAATCGAAAAACTTCAAGTCAGCAAACATTGAGAATTTTATGATCAACCCGGAGCGAATGGATGGGCGGATAATTTATTCCGGGCGCTCAGGCTTGATTTCATGAAAACAAGACGCGTAGGAATGCTCAACTTGGCTTCGCAAGTAGAGGTTTCGGTACGCCTGATGTTTTGATGAAGGCTGCGCGCAAATTCCATTCGGCCTGGCGCAGCAACTGGGTGTCGGCTTGAAAAGTGGAGGTAAAAAACCGAGAGGTGGCCAAGCAGACCCTTCCTCTTCATACGAGCCTGAGGAAGTGCTCTAGAGCAGATGCTGGAAATCGCATATTTGCACATGGTTAGGACCCATTATTCTTGTAATTCTATTACGGATAGCGTAATTCGTTTCCGCTGGGTAAATTTTAATCCCTTCTGGCCAGAGTTGATTAGTGGCTAAAATCAGTTTTCACTCATCCATTTTTGGTAGGAATCGAATGATGGATTTAAACAATATGGCGATGTTTGTTCAGATCGTTGACGCCGGAAGCTTTGCGGATGCAGCTCGGCGCACCGGTGTGCCTCCGAACACGCTCAGTAGACGTATCACGCAGTTGGAGGAGAGCCTGGAAGTCAGGTTGTTGCATCGATCCACTCGCAACCTGGTACTAACCGATGCAGGGCAATTGCTCTACGAGCGTTGCGCTCCTCAGCTCAATGAATTATTGGAAGTCAGCCGGCAGTTCCTGGATGGAAACCGAGAGCCAACAGGGAAGGTGAGAGTGGCCGCCCCGGCTGATTTCTTCGAAGTGTTCCTAATGAGCTGGGTCAAAGATTTCCTCACCTTGAATCCGAAGGTGCAGCTTGACTTCGTACTCAGCGATAACCGCTCTGACCTTATCGCCGAGGGCATAGATGTAGCATTTCGGGCGGGGCCGTTACCTGACTCCAGTCTGGTTGCTCGAAAAATCGGCGCGATCAGGCAAGTGCTAGCAGCGAGTCCCGAGTATCTTCAAACCCATGGAGTTCCGTGGGAGGTAGAGGCGCTTGCAGATCATGTGTGCATTTGCTCAACCCATGCCACTATCCAGAAAACGTGGCAACTAGTTGGCCCGACAGGTCCCGTTCAAATTGGCATAACAGGACGATTTTATGCGAATACTGCGCGTGCTCAACTGAAGGCTTCAGTGGCCGGCCTAGGAGTCTGCCTGCTACCTGAGCCGATTCTGCGTACCAGCCTAGCGTCCGGTCAGCTAATCCCAGTTTTGCCGCAATACGAAAGCCCAAATAGTGATTTTTCCCTCGTCTATCCCAGTCGACGTCAAATTCCATCTGCCGTGACCGCTTTTGTCGAGCACGCCGCTGCCCATTTGCAGGCGGATGCCTTACATCACTGAGTACACATATTTTTTATTGGCACCGTTTCGCTCGCAAGAGCGTGCTCAAGAGTTGCCGCGCAGTAAACGTAATCTGATCTACAAGGTGATCGACAGCCGAAGTCGCCCTTGATCTGGTGAATTTTCCAGCGCAGGATCTGTATAGGAAACAGCATTCTGTAAATGCGCGCCCTCTGATGCGATTGCAGCAGTGTAACGATTAAGTTCCATCGATCATTGACGGTGAGTCATCCAAGACCGTTTGCTTCAGTTGCTGCTCTAGGAAGATTACATATTCCAAGGCTTTTCGGACCTGGCCAGTGGCGTGTTAAATCGTGCGTTTGTCAGCCTTATGCAGGCCGAGTCAGGAGTCAATTTAGCCCTAGTGCCTAAGCTTTCCCTGTATACCGGTGTAGGCATATGAAAACGTAGCGCCTACTTCTGCGATCAACTCCTCACAAACTTAGCCTGGCGAGCCGCACGTACAGGTTGACATCACGCCTTCGCGCTGAAACCGAGCGTGATACCCGGTCCAGTGCGTCAGATCGTGCAGTGCGGTGGCAAGCAGCCACCTCAGTCGTGGAGCTGCTCTTTTTTCGGCAGTTGGATGAGATCCCTGATCGGATGGTAAAGGCATTGTCGGCAGGTCGATGAACGATACGTGCACCCGACTTAACAGCAAATTTTCCGCAATACTGTTAGCCAGGAAGGAATCGGTCGGCTCCGTTTCGAGCAGAGCTTTCTTGAGCGCATTGCGTCCCTCCGTTTGCTCGATGCTGCACAGATGATGCATCTTGATAAGACCAAAGTGAGCGGACCTGGGCTGATCACTTTCATCGAGTACTGATTGGCCTGACTCGGTCTGTTGCAAGCGATCCATTGACTTATAGAGCACCGCCAAGGTGCTGTGCTCACCCTAACGAATGTGCCTGCCGGCCTTTTTGCCTAGGCTGTTGATCAACTAACAGCCTGTGTGAATCCCTGCAACCTGGTCTCAGCTCAGGGCCGCAGCAGCAAATTTACGCCCGAAAATTGTTCAGCTCACGTGATTGGACCCGTTTCGCCGGATGTGGATACCTTTCTCAGACTTGCCATACAGGACATGGCCATATTCCGTTCGAGGTGAAGGCACTTCAGCGATAGGTATTTGATTTTAAAAATAAAAATAATTGAATATGAATTCACTTTCATTTTCTTGTCGATATGCTAGATTATCATTCAAGACCACGATGAAAGGAGCCCGCACGATGGGTGCCGATGAAGGTTCAGCTACTCGCGTAGGCACTAAGAGAGAGCGGACCGAGAGAGAGTTGAAAGACGCCGCGCGCAGAGTGCTCTCAAGGGATGGTTACGTTAACACTAAGATCGGCGACATAGCTGAAGAGGCTGGGAAAGCTACCGGACTATTTTACAAATATTTCAAAAATAAGGAGGGACTTCTGTTGTCGCTGGCAGATGAATTTCGTCTAGCGCTGCGTCGAAATATCCGCTCCACGTTACTTCGGGGCGAAGACCCCTTTGAAAACCTGAGGAATATGATAAGCGCCTTCTGTTCTGTCTACAAACAGTTTGACTCGGTAGCTATTGCAGTTTTTCAAGCTTCTATGGTGGATGAGTCGTTTGCTGTGATGTGGAAAAAAATAAGGGCGGAAGGTATCCGTATTAGCTCCACTCGAATACTTCTCTTACAGCGCATGGGTTTTTTTATCGGAATAGACCCCAATGCCGCAGCGTCAATATTATGCTCGATGATCGAATTTACCTGTTACAACTGGGCTATCGAAAAGAAAGAATTCGGAGAGTTTGAGAAAGCTGGAAATGATGACATTCTTGTTAATACATTAACTAATATGGTTGTTAGAATGTTTGGCGAAGGGGACGAGATACTTGGACATAGGCTGGAGCGCAAAAACCTAAGTGAGCGTTAATAGTCTTTTGGTCGAGATTTGATTGCTTAATCCCCCCACTAGCCTGGAGCAGTGTATCAAATTTACTGAAGTAGCTGCTGAAATTGCAGTGCGACTCAGTATAGGTGACTGCTCGTCGATTAGTAGTTGCAAGAGCGAGCTGAATAAAAATAAAAATGCTTGGTGTTTCCAAGCAAGGTTGTTCTATTTGATAAACAACCAATCTGACACTTCGGGAGCAGTAGTATGCTAACTATTATAAAAATTATTTTTGGTCCAGCTTTAGCTTTCTCAGCGCTAATTTGGTCTATTAGCGCACTAGCTTTGACTGACGTCTCGGCCTCGCTCTTGATTGCAACTGATAAAGGGCTTGTAGTGGGCAGTGACCAAAACGGTCATCTCTCTTTTAAGGGTATACCTTTTGCCGAACCTCCAGTCGGGCCCATGCGTTGGATGCCACCGGTTCCAGCTGCTCCATGGCATACGCCGTTAGAGGCTACTAAGTTTCGCGATGTCTGTGCGACTAATCTTTCTCTTGGTGGCTTTGCGGTAACAGGTGAAAGCGAGGATTGCCTTTATTTAAACGTCTACGCGCCTTCCCGTTCCATTAAGACCTCAGGTAAGCTGCCAGTCATGGTATGGATACACGGCGGTGGCTTAGGGACTGGGTCGGGCAATGATTATGACGTCACCCGTCTTTTAGACAAGGGTGTTATCGTAGTAACGATAAACTATCGGCTTGGCGTATTCGGTTATTTTTCTCATCCCGCAATTAACTCCGAAGGTCATCCAGCCATAAATTATGGAACAATGGATCAACAGGCCGCTTTGAAATGGGTAAATAAAAACATTGCTCAGTTCGGAGGTGACTCGGCAAACGTGACTTTATTTGGTCAATCGGCTGGAGGCCATAGCGTTTTAGCGCAAATAGTGTCTCCAGGGGCTAAAGGTTTATTTCAAAAAGCCATAATTTCCAGCGGTTCCTATTCACTCGTGCAGCCAAGTGTCGAGGAAGCCAGTGTCCTTGGTGTTCAAATCGCATCTAACGTTGGATGCGGAAACTCAGAAGTAAAGAAAACTGCTGCTTGCTTACGTAGCTTGTCCGCACATGATTTGCTAGAAAAAGGAAAGATTAACTTTATTTCTGATCAGGTTGTTACAGACGGACGAGTCATCCCATTGGAATTCTCTACGGCGTTCAAGGAAGGACGTTTTAATCGAGTAGCAGTTATTAACGGATATAATAGCAACGAGGGAACTTTTTTTGCGGCACTCAGAGTACTTCAATCTGGGCATCCGATTGATCGCAACGATTATCGATTTGGGCTGAAAGCTTTCCTTGGTGCAAGTAGTGGTGACAAGCTTTTCGCCATGGCGAACGTACCTGCAGACTCCGGAGATTTGGGTAGGAACTACGCCGATTTCTTCGGACGAGCGAAATTCATATGCCCGACACTTGCTATAAATTCTTTACTTTCAAAATATATATCAGTCTACGAGTACGAATTTTCAGATATAACTGCTCCGTCGTTTTTGCCTGAAGTATCTTTCCCCTATAAAGCATCACATACAAGCGAGCTTCAATATATTTTCAAGGACTTTCATGGCGCTTCAGGTAAGTTCACACCACTAAATGAAGAACAGAAAAAATTGTCATCTCAAATGGTATCGTATTGGACCAATTTTGCTCGAAGCGGAAATCCTAATAGCAAGCACCTACCCTTCTGGCGCAGTTTTAAACCGAATACCGAGTCGACGCTGCTGTTTTCATTAAGCAATCTTTCAATGATTACTGCAGTCTCGGATAAGTATGGTTGCGAATCTATTTTAAAAGTATTGGAGCGATAATTTTTAGCGCCGTCGCAATACTATTTTTTCGATGAGGAATTTCTTGTAGCGTTATTGCCAAAGAAATTTATTTAAAGTCTTATTTGCCCCTGGATTCTATTCTTGGCCAGAGCAAGACTCCTGCGTTTAGTTTGCCTGCTTTGCACTCGATGAGATGTGAATCTCATGTTTTGCTCCTCGCATTTCATTTGGACAATGCTGTTAGCCGCCCGACCCTTTCAAAGATTTATAAAAATAAGAGAGATATACACAATGAAAACAAAAAATACATGCTGTTTGATATTTGTTTTTTTAGGCAATTCCTTTTCAATTCAGGCCGCTGATACCTTTCCGTCTGGCTACGGAATCAAAAATACAACGATGGGTGGGGCGTCGATAGCGCTACCTTATGACTCGCTCGCACCAGCAAACAATCCGGCAGGCTTATCTAAAGTAGGTGATCGGGCTGACTTATCTGTAAAAATCGTTAGAGCTATAGGCCACAACAGTTATGGTGATGAGAATAATCGTAATTCGCTAAATATGACTTCGGCCTTCCCAGAGTTTGGGGTCAGTTATGGGGTTGACGATAAACTATCCATAGGCCTAGCGGTTTACGGCAGTGGGTTACAAGCGGCATATGAAAAGCCAATAGCCCCTAATCAGGGGCTGAATAATCTAGCGGTCCACATGACATCTTTGAGTATTTCTCCGACAGTAGCTTATAAAGTTTCGAGCAATGTCACTGTTGGCTTATCACCAATTATTCAATATTCAACATTTAACGCTCAAGGTTTTCCGGGTGTGCAGAAAAAAGATGAGACAGCATACGGCGTTGGTTATAAAGCAGGCTTACTTTGGGACGTGAATGATAAGTTCAGCTTAGGGGCTGCGTATTCACCACGAATAAAAATGAGTGGCTTTGATTACTACAAAGACAATATCCTTTCTTCCTCTGATGGTCGATACGATATTGCAGAGCAAGTTGCTCTAGGTGCCTCCTTTAGACCGGTTCAAAGAGTGACGATTGCACTTGATTATCTTCGCTACTTCTGGAAAGACGTAGATTTTTTTAAAACCTCAGGATTTCCCAATCAAAATGTGTGGCGTCTTGGGGTTGCTGTTGACGTAACAGATAAACTTTCGCTGAGAACCGGATATTATTACGCGAGTGATATATTCAATTCGGAATCTAATAATCAAAACTTTATAGGCCCCGCGATTTCCACTCGAAATTATTCTGCGGGTTTTAGCTACGATCTGCCAGCGGGTTATGAGTTAAGTGCGGGAGTGGAGAGAGCGGTTCCGCGAAACTTAAAGGGCCGCGGAGAGAGCCAGGGAACCAATATAGATATAAACTATGGATTTTTTCTCTTAGGGGTGTCAAAGAAATTCTGACCAGACAAGTCTCACAGAGAGCTTAGGTAGTCTATTAATTTTCAGGTATCGAAAGAGATTCCTATGTAGAACCGTGTGCAACGGATAACGGCAGCTGTCTGGCTCAGTTTGAGTAATTGAAGTAGTTTAAGTAATTTTGATTAGGGATATGAGAATTTCCATCGCCATCACTGGGTGCTTCTATCCAAACATCACCTAATGCAATGAAGGAATTAACTGCGCGAGGTGTTTCGACTGAAGTGCGTAAATTAGCAGAGGGCGAACTTCGTGTTGTCAGCATATAGCCTGATTGAAGATATCCGTGGTGTAAGGTAATGCAGATACCGCCCCGTGAGGTGCATCGACTCCAGCGGCCAAGCCACGTTACGTAAAAGGCAGTCGAAGGGGGCGTGTCAGAGGCCGAGCACATCGACTAGACTATTTAATATTAAATGCGACGTCACCAAACAAAAGCTAACAAACTCGAATATGCACTTAACAGCTATCGCTTTCTCAAACGAGGCATGGAGATCGTCCCATATGATAGATTCTTCGCGCTAGATTCTTCAATCTATGCGTGAAACGACAACATGTGATGACTCGGGTATTTCCGATCCCTTTTATCAAGCAACTGTCTGTGACTACTACCTCAGGCGAATCACAAACTCAAAGGCTGCTTGCTTACGACATGCAAAACTCAGCCGATTGACTATTGATGTTTGACGATGTTTTGAAGAATGAGCGGGCCGCCCAATCCCAGCAGTTTTCCGCCTTCATCGATCATTCCAAGCGATATCGGGGCAAAGCCCAATTGATCGACCAGGTGGGTAACGCTCGTCGTGGCAGCTTGATCTCGGCCCCAGACAAACATCACTCGCCGTCCTCCATCCTGCCTAGGGTCTTTGGCTAGCAGTGCCGCTGGTAGCTGATTGAAGGTTTTAACAACCTTGGCGCCTACGAACGCGCTGGCGATGACATCAGTCGAGGCTTGGCCGCCCAGCTCTTCAAGTGACACACCATAAGTATTCATCGCATCGATCACGATCTTATCGTTCCAGTTCGCGATCTTCCCTGCGATGTCCCGATGAGCACCGAAAGGGATGGCCAGAATCACGATGTCCGCGTTTAACGCCTCTTCAAGGGACAGTGCAACGATGCCGTCGCCCAGTTCGTTAGTGAGCGCTGCAAGGCTGAGTGGGCCTCGGGTGTTGAATCCCCGCACGAATGCCATTTCGGGCGAAGTGGCGCGCGAGGGCGCTGCCCACTTTGCCGGAACCAATGATGGAGTACGTCATTTTGAGCACCTCAAGAGCGATGAAAGTGTAAGGGCGGTTCGTGGTCACGCATTAATGGCAGCAATGTCTTCAAGTGCCTGATTAATCGCTGCATCCTTGGCCTGCGCATTAATGGCCAAACCTTCAGCTCGGATCACCGTCGGATGTTTGATGCCGAGGAAACCCAGCAGGCCGATCAGATAGCTTTCCTGATGCTCCAAAGGGGCCGCGGGACTTCCCGGTGAATACATTCCGCCGCGAGATGAGGCGATATAGGCTTGCTTATTTTTCAGCAGACCTTCAGGACCATTGGCGGTGTAATGAAAGGTTTTGCCGACTAACGCTATGCGGTCGATCCACGCCTTGAGCGGTGTAGGGATCGTCAGATTGTACATTGGCGTACCGATGACAACGATCTGCGACTCCTGCAGTTCTTCCAGATAAGCGCTGCCCTTGACGAGATCTTCCGTCAGCAAACCGTCTTTGCCTTGCCAGGCCGCTAAATGTTCACTCGAAAGGTGCAAGGCGGGATCGCGGGCGAGATCCCGGTAGATCACGGTACTTCCAGGGTGCAGAGCCACCAGGTGCGCGACGATGTTGCTAGACAGCATGCGGCTGACAGAAGCTGCCCCCAAAATGCTGGAATCGAGATGGAGAATTTGCATGGTTAATTCACCTTGTCGTGTGGGTTAAAGCGTCCAAGAGAAGATGAGCTTCTTCGGTAAATCTGAAAAGACGGTATATTGTGATGGGCTGTATCTCTATTTGAGATGGAATGGAGGCGTAATGCTCGACGGCGTATCACTTGATCAGCTCAGAACCTTCATCGCCGCGGTGGATGAAGGTAGCTTTTCGGCGGCGGCCAGAAAACTCAATAGAGTGCAGTCGGCGGTGAGTGGTTGGGTCAGCGGTCTAGAGGATCAGATCGGCGTCGTGCTGTTCGACCGCTCCGGACGTTTCCCGAAACTGACGCCGCAAGGAGCACTGTTGCTCACGGATGCGCGCAATATCGTCTCTGGCGTGGACACGCTGAAGGCGCGCGCCAAGCTCATGGCTTCCGGGCTTGAGCCGGAATTGTCGGTGGTGGTGGATGTGTTCTTTCCCACCTCGGCGATTACGGCGGTGGTCAAAGAGTTTGCAGGGCGCTTCCCCCTGACCCGTCTGAAAATATTCGTCGAAGGCCTCGGCGCTGGCTATCAGCCGATATTGGATGGCCGATGCAGTCTGGGCATCCTTGCATCGCTGCCCATCAATTTCCCGACCTTATCCAGCGAACGCATCGCAGACTTTTCGCTGGTGATGGTTGCCGCCATCGATCATCCGCTGTCGCGGCTGAGTGGCAAGATTCCCAAGCGCGAATTGGCCAGACACATCCAACTGGTGCTGACTGATCGCTCGGAAATGTTGGCAGGACAAGACTATGGAGTGATGTCGCCACTGACCTGGCGCTTGGCCGACCTCTCGACCAAATACGCTTTTCTCAAGGATGGCGTGGGTTGGGGCAGCATGCCTTTGCACATGGTTGAGCATGAGTTAACCGCAGGCACTTTGATAATGCTGGACGTTGAGAGCATTCCCAGGGAGGGAGTGAAGATCGATATTTCTGCGGTTCACGCGATCAGTTCGTTGCCTGGCCCAGCCGGGCGTTGGTTGATTGATCGCATAAAAATCAGTCCAATTGGCTAGTGTTCCCGCTTCAATTACTCAACCTGCGGATTCCACGCCATCTGGACACTCAGCCCACCAACATCCGGACATCCGTTCCACGATCATCCGGACAGGCAGTCGGAGCGCAGCGACGCAGGTTCGCATTGTTAGTCTGAAGTCCCTGCCGTC
>Ga0302347_1000906_pt1 | contig 40330 bp, 35 predicted proteins | sample PhyWR1_FD_202178 | JGI IMG/M metagenome (GOLD analysis project Ga0302347, IMG submission 202178) | Leaf surface microbial communities from wheat plants in UC Gill Tract Community Farm, Albany, California, United States - DLSL W.R1 (v2)... | ecosystem: Host-associated > Plants > Phyllosphere >... | reverse complement strand
ACGACAAACACTCAATTCATACGCCCGTTTGATTTGGGTGTCGACACCTTCACGGAAAAGCGATCGATTGTCAATTGTCCAAAACAATGATGACAAAACGACCCGGCAGTCAGTTTAGACACCTGCGCTATGAGCGCCCGAAACCATTAAGGCGCCTTGCAGGTGAAAAGTGTGGGAGCGGGCTTGCTCGGGATTCAGACGCCGCGGTTTGTCTGCCACACCCCGCCGATTCCATCGCGGGCAAGCCCGCCCCCACAAGGGTCATGCCAGCGCCTTGAGCACCTCGTCAATGGCCTTGAGCACCTGGGCCTCGCCCTTCTCGCCCCAGACCAGCACAATCATTTGTTTATCGGCCTCAACCTTGTAGACATTGGCTGGCAGCTTGCGAAACTGCGCCAGCAGGCGCTCGTCCTCGCATTCTTCCTGCCAGCGATTGAGCCATTTTCCCGGTGCCGATTGCCAATAGCACCAAACATCAGGTTTAGTACTGCGGCGCGGACGGTGGTACTGCGCGCAGGAACCGGGCGGTTGCGGCTCAAGCCAGTGCGGCCACTCCTGAGGCGCCAGTTGCATGGACAACCCCATGCGCCGCGCCTCCATGCGCAGGTCCATCCGACCACTTTGCCCCCGGGACGGGCGCAACCACGCCAGGGGACTCAGAACCAGTGCCAGGATTGACACCACTATCCATACCGTCATATCTGTACTCTCACTGCTTGATAAACGCATGACCCAGACTTGAACCAAGGCTCTGGAAAAGGGCCATACTCATAATTAATCGCCATCTACAGGAGCACCCCACATGCCCTACGAACATATCCTGGTCGCCGTCGACCTGACCGACGAATGTGACCCCGTGATCAACCGCGCCAGTGAAAGCGCCAAGGCCAACGGCGCCAAATTGTCACTGATCCATATCGTCGAACCGATGGCGATGGCGTTCGGCGGCGATGTGCCAATGGATCTCTCGCAATTGCAGCAGCAACAGTTCGACCAGGCCAAGGAACGCCTTGAACGCCTGATCGCCAAATACCCGCAGCTGCACAAGGACTACTGCCACCTGAACTACGGCCAGCCGCGCCAGGAAATCCATGCCCTGGCCAAAGCGCAAAACTGCGACCTGATCGTGGTTGGCAGCCACGGCCGCCACGGCCTCGCCCTGCTGCTGGGCTCGACCGCCAACGACGTACTGCATGGTGCACCGTGCGACGTGCTGGCGGTCAGCCTGAAAAAACCTGACTGAGTTTATCTGCAGCAACCACAAAAAAGCCCGGCCCCTTATAAAAGGGCCGGGCTTTTTCAGTTCAGCACGGGGTCAATCAGGCATCCAGCTCGGCCCAGCGCTCAACCTGCTGCTCAAGCTCGGCTTGCAATGTTTCAAGCTTGGCAATCACTTCCGCGGTTTTGGCCGCAGGCAGTTGATAGAAACCAGCGTCAGCCATTTCTGCTTCAACCGCAGCAATGGCCTGTTCCTTGGCGTCGATATCGGCCGGCAGGGCTTCCAGCTCACGCTGCAGCTTGTAGCTGAGTTTCTTTTTCGCCGCAGGAGCAGGCTGAGCGGCCACAGGTGCCGGTGCAGCCTCGACCACGGCCGAGTTGAGGTCGGCTTTGCCCGACTTGCTCTCGGTCACGCCCAGCAGGCGCGGTGAACCGCCCTGGCGCAGCCAGTCCTGATAGCCGCCCACGTATTCGCGAACCTTGCCTTCGCCCTGGAAAACCAGGGTACTGGTTACCACGTTATCGAGGAATGCCCGATCGTGACTGACCATCAGCACAGTGCCCTTGAAGGTCAGCAGCACCTCCTCAAGCAGCTCCAGGGTTTCAACGTCGAGGTCGTTGGTTGGCTCATCGAGCACCAGCAGGTTGGCCGGCTTGCTGAACAGCTTGGCCAGCAACAGACGCGCACGCTCACCACCCGACAGCGCCTTGACCGGCGTGCGGGCACGCTGAGGGCTGAACAGGAAGTCACCCAGGTAGCTGAGCACGTGACGGCTCTGGCCGTCGATATCGATAAAGTCGCGGCCTTCGGCCACGTTGTCGATCACGGTTTTTTCCAGATCCAGCTGATGGCGCAGCTGATCGAAGTAAGCCACGTCGATACGCGTGCCCTCTTCAACCGTACCTTCAGTTGGCACCAGGCCGCCCAGCATCAGCTTGAGCAGCGTGGTTTTACCGGTACCGTTGGCACCCAGCAGGCCGATACGGTCGCCGCGCTGCAGCACCATCGAGAAGTCCTTGAGCAGGAACGGACCACCCGGGTGAGCAAAGCTGACGTTTTCCAGCACCATCACTTGCTTGCCGGACTTGTCTGCCGTGTCCAGCTGGATATTCGCCTTGCCGGTACGCTCGCGACGTTCGCTGCGCTCTACGCGCAGTTCTTTCAGGGCGCGCACGCGGCCTTCGTTACGGGTGCGGCGGGCCTTGATGCCCTGGCGGATCCAGACTTCTTCCTGAGCCAGACGCTTGTCGAACAGCGCATTGGCGGTTTCTTCCGCGGCCAGGGTAGCTTCCTTGTGCACCAGGAAACTGGCGTAGTCGCCATTCCAGTCGATCAGGCCGCCACGGTCCAGCTCCAGAATCCGGGTGGCCAGGTTCTGCAGGAATGAACGGTCATGGGTAATAAACAGAACCGCGCCCTGGAAGTCCTTGAGGGCCTCTTCCAGCCACGCGATTGCGCCGATATCCAGGTGGTTGGTCGGTTCGTCGAGCAGCAGCAGGTCCGGTTCGGAAACCAGAGCCTGTGCAAGCAGGACGCGACGACGCCAGCCGCCGGACAATTCGGCCAGGGTTTTGTCGGCAGGCAATTGCAGGCGGCTCAGGGTGCTGTCCACCAATTGCTGCAAGCGCCAGCCATCACGGGCTTCGAGGTCTTGCTGGACGTGCATCAGCTTGTCCAGGTCAGCATCGGTGACGATGTTCTGGCTCAAGTGATGGTACTGGGCCAGTAACTCGCCAACACCGTCCAGGCCTTCGGCCACAACGTCGAATACAGTCCGCTCGTCGGCAACCGGCAACTCTTGCGGCAATTCGCCAATCTTGAGGCCGGGCGCGCGCCAAACAGAGCCGTCATCGGGTTTTTGATCACCTTTAACCAGCTTCATCATGCTGGACTTGCCGGTACCGTTGCGGCCGATGATGCACACCCGCTCTCCACGGGCGATCTGCCAGGACACCTTGTCCAACAACGGCATAGAGCCGAAAGCAAGGGACACATCGCTGAATTTGAGCAGGGTCATGAGCTTCTCCAAAAACTGGGCGCGCATTCTACCTGATTTGAACCCCCGGGCGGCCGGGTATTTCTTGTACGGTGCCGTCTTGCCTTCATTTAGTGCCAAGTTGCTATGGTTGGCCGCCAAGACGTTCACGCGTCGCTGGCAAAAGGCTAAGCTACGAAATAATCAGTGCAGGTTCGGCCTGCGCTCGTCACGTTTTTTATCAGTACGGAAGCCTCATGCGCAGTCGTCTCTTCAACTTTTTATCCTGCCTGCTTCTCACCAGCTGCGCCGTGCAAGCCGCCCATGGCGCAGACCTGACCCAACAACGCCAGCTCTACGACCAGGCCAAGCGCGCCCTGGCCAAAGGCGATTCCGGCCCTTACTTTCAAAATTCCGCAGCCTTGCGCAGCTACCCGCTTACGCCGTACCTGGCCTATGACGAGTTGACCGCACGCCTGAAGTCCGCAAGCAACACAGAAATCGAACAGTTTCTCGCCGCACATGGCGACCTGCCGCAAGCCAACTGGATGAAACTGCGCTGGCTGCGCTGGCTGGCAGACCGTGGCGACTGGGCCACTTTCGCAAAGTACTACGACCCCAAGCTCAACTTCACCGAGCTGGACTGCCTCAACGGCCAATATGAGTTGCAACACAACCGCAAGGCCGAGGGTTATGCCAGCGCAGAAAAACTCTGGATGGTCGGCAAGGCGCAACCGGCCGCCTGCGATGCCCTGTTCAGCCAATGGGCCGCGGCAGGCCAGCTGACCGAGCAAAAACGCTGGCAGCGGGTCAAACTGGCCGCTGAAGCACGTAATTACGCCCTGGCCACGCAACTCGCCAACGGCCTCAATACGCTTGGCCCACAAGCCCGGCTGATGATTGACGTGGCGCAAAAACCCGACATGCTCAGCCAGCCGTCACGTTTTGCCCCGGCCAGCGAGGCCATGTCTGACGCCGTAGGCCTGGGCCTGCGCCGCCTGGCACGTCAGGACCCGGAAAAAGCCGCGTCCCTGCTCGACACCTACGCCACCAACATGCATTTTTCCCGCGATGAAAAAGTCGCCATCGCCCGGGAAATCGGCCTGACGTTCGCCCGCCGCTACGACAGCCGCGGCCTGGACATCATGACCCAATACGACCCCGAACTGCGGGACAATACCGTTACCGAATGGCGCCTGCGTCTGCTGCTGCGTCTGGGCCGCTGGGAAGATGCCTACCAGCTCACCCGCAAACTCCCACAAGACTTGGCAACCACCAGCCGCTGGCGCTACTGGCAGGCCCGCAGCCTTGAACTGGCCGAACCCAAAAACCCGCAAGCTCAGGTCCTGTTCAAAAAAGTCGCCAACGAACGTGATTTCTACGGGTTCCTGGCCGCTGACCGGGCGCAAACCCCTTATCAACTCAACAACCGGCCGCTGGTGCTCAGCCCGCAACTGATCAAAAAAGTGCGCAATACGCCAGGCGTGCAGCGCGCACTTGAATTCCATGACCGCGGCCAGGTGGTCGATGGTCGTCGTGAGTGGTATTACGTCAGTCGCCTGTTCAGCCGTGACGAAATGGTCGCCCAGGCCAAGCTGGCTTACGACCTCAAGTGGTATTTCCCGGCTATCCGCACCATCAGCCAGGCCCAGTACTGGGATGACCTGGACATTCGCTTCCCGATGGCCCACCGCGATACTCTGGTGCGCGAAGCCAAACTCCGCGGCTTGCACTCCAGCTGGGTATTCGCCATCACCCGTCAGGAAAGTGCCTTTATGGATGACGCCCGCTCCGGCGTTGGCGCCAGCGGCCTGATGCAGTTGATGCCCGCCACCGCCAAAGAGACCGCACGAAAATTCAGCATCCCGCTGGCCTCGCCGCAGCAAGTGCTTAACCCCGACAAGAACATCCAGCTGGGTGCCGCTTACCTGAGCCAGGTGCATGGCCAGTTCAACGGCAACCGGGTGCTGGCTTCAGCGGCTTACAACGCCGGGCCGGGACGTGTGCGCCAGTGGCTCAAGGGTGCCAACCACCTGGGCTTCGACGTGTGGATCGAGAGCATCCCGTTCGACGAAACCCGCCAGTACGTGCAGAACGTGTTGTCTTATTCGGTGATCTACGGGCAAAAGCTCAATGCGCCACAGCCTGTAGTGGACTGGCATGAGCGCTATTTTGATGATCAGTGACAGGTAGCCTGTAGCAGCTGCCGAAGGAACGAGGCAGCTGCTACAGGGCTTGGCTACTCCAGGATTGTTACCGGCATGCCGACTTCCAGAACGCCATTACCCTCGTTAACCAGGTTCTGACCGAACATGGTGCCGTTTTCCTGCTTGCGGTAGGTCATCAGGGTCGCCAGCGGTTCGCGCTGTTCATCACGCACCCCTGTATGCGGATCAACAGTAGTGAGGATGCAGCGCGAGCAGGACTTGACCACGCGGAACTCGACATCGCCGATGCGGATACGCTTCCAGCCGTCTTCGGCAAAGGCTTCGCTGCCTTCGATCACCAGGTTGGGGCGAAAACGCAGCATGTCCATCGGCCGGCCGATCTTGTGCGAAATATCATCCAGCGATGCCTGGCCAATCAGCAAAAGCGGATAACCATCGGCGAACGCAACCTGGTCATCATCCCGGCCGTAGCCCGACTCCGTGGTGCGCGCCCTTTGCAGTGGTACATGCACCAGCCGCACCGGCTTTTCTACAAAGCGGCTTAGCCAGTCAGCAGCAGCATCCCCTGCATCCGGTACACGCAAGGTGTCGCGCCATATCGTCACGCCACGCAGGTCGGTGTCGGCATCCGGCACTGCGACCTCCAGTGCCTCGAACCCTTCGGCATTCAAGGTCAAGCCACCGGCGACATTCCACAGCGCAGACAGCTGACTCATTTTGGGGTCGGCACGCTGGGTCAGAAACCGCCCGCTGGCTTCATCCACCAACATCCAGCGTCGATCGCCCACCAGCCCCAGCTTGTCCAGCGTGGCCAGAGGCAAGCTTTCACCCTTGCCGGATTTAAGTGGAAAACGATAAAGCGCGCTTAGACGCAGCATGACTCAGCTCCCTGCAGGGTTAAAAAAGCCACAGTATACGAGCCGATCACTGATGCAAAGGTGCGGGACTTCAAGCAGGTTGTTGGTCCAGTATCAGGCGCTGACGTACGACATCCACCAGCTTGTCCGGCTGGAATTTGGACAGAAAATTGTCGCACCCGACCTTTTTCACCATCGACTCGTTAAAGCTGCCGGACAACGAGGTATGCAACACCACATACAGCGCGCGCAAACGCGGGTCATTACGGATTTCAGTGGTCAACCGGTAACCGTCCATTTCCGGCATTTCGGCATCGGTGAAGATCATCAGCAACTTGTCGGTCATTACCTGCCCGGTATCGGCCCAGCCCTTGAGCATGTTCAGCGCCTTCAAACCATCGCTGGCAATATGCATCTTGACCCCCAGTTGCGAAAGCGTTTCACGCAGTTGCGCCAGCGCTACACTGGAATCGTCGACCAGCAGCACTTCACGCCCGCGCACTTGCTCGAAGATCGGATCGGCAAGCTTCTCGCGCGAGACTTTGGCGTTGTACGGCACGATTTCGGCAAGAACTTTTTCCACGTCGATGATCTCGACCAATTGCTCCTCGACCTTACTGATGGCCGTCAGGTAATGACTGCGCCCGGCACTGGCGGGTGGAGGCAGGATGGCCTCCCAGTTCATATTGACGATACGGTCAACCCCGCCCACCAGGAAGGCCTGCACCGAGCGGTTGTACTCGGTGACGATAATGGTGCTGTCCGGGCCCGGCACCAGCGCACGCATGCCGATGGCCTGGGACAGGTCGATCACCGGCAGGGTTTTACCGCGCAGGTTGACCACGCCGCACACATGGGGATGACGGTGCGGCATCAAGGTCAGTTTTGGCAATTGCAGGACTTCTTGCACCTTGAACACGTTGATCGCGAACAACTGCCTGCCGGCCAGACGAAACATGAGAAGTTCCAGTCGGTTTTCACCGACCAGTTGAGTGCGCTGGTCTACCGTGTCGAGAATGCCGGCCATGAGTAACTCCTGGGGTAGGTACTTGATGCCTGACCTTATCGGCCGGATTCCCAGGACCTTGATATCGTTTAGCTATCAACCAACCCGCAGTTCTGACTGGCCCAGCAAAGGCGACCCCTGGGGTAAGTGGACCTTCAAAGCGCCCTTGCGCACGGCAAAGCGCATCGCATCGCCCGCAAGCGGCTCACCATCGAGGTTGATCGCCAGCCCTTCGGCGGCCTTGATCTCGACCCAGGGCAAACGCGCGCGGACAAACAGGTTATCCAGCCCCCAGCCTTCGGTCATCAGGCTTTTGAGCGTGCCGACGATTTCCGTGGGTGCAGGCAAAATGCTGATATCCAGCATGCCATCATCGACCAGCGCCTCAGGGCACAGGACTTGCCCGCCCCCGGCCTGACGACCGTTGCCGATGCCCAGCGCCAGCAACTCGCCTTGCCAGTGAAAGTCCGGCCCCTGTAGCTCGGCATAGGCCGCGTGCAGCTCAGTAAAGCGCGACAGCCCGGTAAACAGATAGGCAGCGCCGCCCAGTACCTTTTTCAGGTCTTCGGAGGTATTGGCGGTGACCTGGCTACCAAAGCCACCGGTGGCCATGTTCAAAAACAACTGGCCGTCGACTTCACCCAGATCGATGGGACAGGCTGGCACATCGAGCAAGGCAAGGGCTTGAGCGGGCTCCAGGGACACACCGGCCGCCCGGGCAAAGTCATTGGCGGTGCCCAACGGCAACAGCACCAGGCTGGCCTCGGTATCGGCCAGTGCCATCGCCTCGCAAATATCACGCAAAGTGCCATCGCCGCCACCGGCAATCAGCCGGGTGTAGCCGCCCTCCAGCGCCTCGCGTACCAGACGCTGCGCATCCCCGGCCTCCCAGGTCAGCCGCACCGCCAGTTCCCACCCCGCCGCCCGCTGCTGCTCAACGGCAGCGCGCACGTCCTCGTTGAGCGCCTGCTTGCCGTGCAAAATCAAAAAAGCCTTACCTGCACTCATATTCCATCCCTCGACATAACGGTCTGATTGCTTGGACAACAGCCAGACCGAAAAGGCCCATGCACCCGTGATTTAACCTTCACGGCTCGATCAAAAGCGCAGAACCGGTCAGACTTCAACCCCTGTAAGTTGTCCAATGATTCTAGAGGCGTTCTGTATGAGCACACTGGTTCCCTGCATCATCGCCGGTGGCGCTGGCACCCGGCTATGGCCAGTGTCGCGCGAGGCCATGCCCAAGCCCTTTATGTGCCTGCCCGATGGTCAGAGCCTGCTGCAAAAGACCTTTGCCCGCGCAACCGGCCTGCGTGACGTTGGCCCGTTGCTGACCGTAACCAACAGGGAGGTGTTTTTTCGCACGCTTGATGATTACCGCGCACAGAGCATGGACGACATCGAACTGGACTTTATCCTCGAGCCATTTGGCCGCAATACTGCCCCGGCGATTGCCGCAGCCGCCTTGCAGATTGCGCGGCGCTACGGCGGTGATACGCAGTTGCTGGTGCTCCCCGCCGACCATCTGATCACCGATATTGCCGCCTTCGGCCGGGCCGTCGACAACGCCCGCAAACTGGCCGACGAGGGCTGGCTGGTGACCTTTGGCATACTGCCAACCCGGGCCGAAATCGGCTTTGGTTATATAGAAAAAGGCCAGAAGCTGAACCAGGATGGCTTTGAAGTGGCGCAGTTTGTTGAAAAACCGGACGCCAAAACGGCCCAGGGCTACCTCGACGGCGGCCTGCATCTGTGGAACAGCGGCATGTTCTGCATGCGCGCCGACAGCGTACTGCAAGAATTCAGGGCCCATGCGCCTCTGGTACTGGATGCCGTGACCCACTGCCTTGATCACAGCCAGATGTTTGAGGGCAAACAACAACGCCACCTCGAACTGGACAGCCAGAGTTTCGCCCTGGTGCCCGATATCTCCATAGACTACGCCGTGATGGAGCGCTCGCAAAAAGTTGCCGTGGTGCCCTGCCAGCTGGGCTGGAGTGACATAGGCTCATGGCAGGCGGTGCGCGAGCTGACCCCGGCCGACGCCAATGGCAACCAGTGTACTGGCGAAAACGTACTGCACGATGTACACAACTGCTACATCGATTCGCCGAAACGGTTGGTGGGCGGGGTCGGACTAAACGACCTGATCATTATCGATACGCCGGATGCTCTGCTCGTGGCCGACGCCCGACGCAGCCAGGACGTCAGGCACATCGCCCGAACACTCAGACTCCAGGGCCACGACGCCTATCGCCTGCACCGCACTGTGACCCGCCCGTGGGGCACCTACACCGTGCTGGAGGAAGGTCCGGGGTTCAAGATCAAACGCATCGTGGTCAAGCCCGGAGCCGCGCTGTCCCTGCAGGTGCACCAACGGCGCAGCGAACACTGGATCGTGGTCAGTGGCAGGGCCGAAGTGAACAATGATGGCCTGGACTTCACCCTCGAAACCAACGAGTCCACCTTTATCAAACCCGGCAGCCCACACCGGCTGGGCAACACCGGGGAGGCTGAACTGGTCATGATCGAAGTGCAAAGCGGCGAGTATGTGGGCGAAGACGACATCGTGCGCCTGACTGATATCTATGGGCGCGCGCCTGTCTGAGATCATTGTGGGAGCGGGCTTGCTCGCGATGGCGATCACCCGCAATCGCGAGCAAGCCCGCCCCCACGGGTGACGCAACAGTGCTAGCCCAGCACTTCACTCAACGGGATAAACCCCACCCGGTCGCCTTCGGCCAGGGTGCAATCCTCAAGGACTTCCACCAGCCCTTCAGCCCATGCCGCGCTGCGCAACACGCCTGAACTCTGGTTTTTGTAAATCACCGCACGCCCTTGCTCCAAACGCCCGCGCAGGTACTCGCGACGATTGCCCGGCTTGGGCCAGACAAATCCTGCAGGCACCTGGAACTTCAGCGGTTCGACAGCCTGCACGCCTTGCAGGCGCAGCAGATAAGGCCTTGCCAGCAACGCGAACGTCACCAGAGTCGAGGCAGGGTTACCTGGCAGGCCGATCACCGGCACACCGCGAAAATGCCCGCAGGTCAGGGGTTTGCCCGGCTTGATTGCCAACTTCCACAGCGCCAGCTCGCCCTCTTCGCGCAACGCAATGCCCAAAAAGTCTGCCTCACCGACCGACACTCCGCCGGTGGATAAAATCAGGTCAACCGTTCCCAACTCACCCAAGCGTTGGCGGGTGGCGGGCAAGTCATCAGGCAGAATCCCCCCATCGACCACTTCACAACCCATGCGCGCCAACCAGCTGCACAGCACTATGCGGTTGCTGTTGTAGATTTGCCCCGGGCCCAACGGCTGCCCGGGCTCGATCAGTTCATCGCCAGTGGATAACACCGCCACCTTGACCCGTCGCATCACTCGCAGCTCGGCGCAGCCCAGGGATGCTGCCAGCCCCTGCTCGATCGGCCCCAAGCGCGTCCCCGCAGTAAGGACTACCTCACCAATGGTGGTTTCCTGCCCTTTAGGACGAATGTTCTGACCTGCACGCAAGGCATGGGTGAATACCACTCGTCCGTCGGCCTGCACCACGGCATTTTCCTGCATTTCGACGCAGTCCGCGCCCGCAGGTACCGGGGCACCAGTAAAAATGCGTGCACAGGTGCCTGGCGCCAGTGGCTCCGGGGCAGTACCGGCAAAAATTCGCTGGCTAACGGTTAGCGGTTCCCCGGACCAGTCGCCCAGGTTCAACGCATAACCGTCCATTGCACTGTTGGGCCAAGGGGGAAGATCAAGGCTTGCAATCAAGTCGTGGGCCAGTACGCGGCCATCACCTGCGCCCACCGGAACCGATTCGGTGTCAAGGATCGGCGCCGACTCAGCCAGTGCCAGCAAACGCTCAAGTGCCACCTCGACGGGCATCAGCGCGCCGGTTCGACCCGGCTTATCCACGGGTTTCACAGACCGGTGCCTGCTTCAAGTGGGCGACGAAGTTGCAGGGGCGATGACGGGAATCCAGTTGCTCGGCCAATATCCCGTCCCAACCGGTGCGTACAGCGTTGGTCGAACCCGGCAGGCAGCACACCAGCGTACCGTTGGCCAAGCCGGCAAGAGCACGGGACTGCACGGTCGAAGTGCCGATATCGGCCACGGAGATCTGGCGGAACAGTTCACCAAAGCCATCTACTTGCTTGTCCAGCAGACAACTGACGGCTTCTGGCGTGCTGTCGCGTGCAGTAAAACCTGTGCCGCCGGTAATCAGCACCACCTGCACCCCATCGTCGGCGATCCAGGTGGCGACCTGGGCGCGGATTTTATACAGGTCATCCTTGAGCAACACCCGTGCCGCCAGGTTGTGCCCGGCATCACGCAGGCGATCGACAAAAACCTGACCCGAAGTGTCCGTTTCCAGAGTTCGAGTGTCACTGACGGTAAGAACGGCGATATTCAAAGGTACGAAAGGTGCATCAACCTTGGCTTTCATAGACGAGGTCCAGTTGTAGGAGAAACAGCCCGGTGTTATATCACAGCGCTTCTTTTGCCTGGTTGCGCGGAGTGCCTCATGAGCCAGTTTGAATGCTCCATCTTGTTGCTGGCGGGGGGACGCGGCCAGCGCATGGGCGGTCAGGACAAGGGGCTGGTGACATGGCAGGGCCAGCCGCTGATCGCGTTTGCCCAGCGCGTCGCACGCCCGCTGACCGATGACCTGATCATTTCGTGCAATCGCAACCACGAACAGTACACCCGCCTGGCCGATCAACTGGTCAGTGATGGCAATGATGACTTTGCCGGGCCGTTGGCGGGGATCCGCGCCGGGCTGGCCGTGGCCCGCCACTCACACTTGTTGGTGTTGCCCTGCGATGTACCGAAAATCGACCGCGGGTTGCTCGATGCCCTGCTGGACGCAGCCGCTCAACATCCCGATCAGCCGCTGATGGTGCGCCACGGGGAGCACTGGGAACCGCTGTTGTGCGTGATCCCCACAGCCCTGAAAGATGCATTCGAGGCAGCCTGGCAGGCAGGTGAACGCAGCCCGCGCAAAATCATGCTCCAGCTCAATGCACGGGCCTGGCAATGCGCCGAAAATGACCCGCGGCTGGCCAATTTCAATACCCCGGACTGGCTGAAATAATCCGCGCCAGTGTCTGCCTGGGGCTAGCAATGGAACTTGCAGACGATGTATACGTCTCAAGGACAGTAATCATTAACAGCACATTCACTTGTTGGAGATACACAATGACTCACCGGACTCTCGCCGCCCTGATGCTCGCTGCTGGCATGGCCGCCCTTGCCGGCTGCTCCTCGCCTTCGGTGATCACCCTGAACGACGGTCGCGAAATCCAGACTGTCGACGCGCCAAAATACGATGACGACTCAGGCTTCTACCAGTTCAAGCAACTGGACGGTAAAGAAACCCGCATCAACAAAGACCAGATTCGTACCGTTAAAGAGCTGTAATACCGCTCTCTGGTCTTAAAACAAAACCCGCCTTGTGCGGGTTTTGTTTTACCAGTCCAGATGAATCCTGCTCTCGAAAAAGCGTGCTTCTCCCGTGAGCGGATCAACAAAGCGCAAACTCTGGGCCAGCAGTTTCAGCGGCTCGGCGTAGTCATCGACAGCGTCCCTGATCACTTCCGGGTAGAACGGGTCATTGCATATCCCTGCCCCCAGCGCCGCCATATGCACCCGCAACTGATGCTTTTTCCCGGTGACGGGGTACAACGCATAACGCCACAACTCACCGTTTTTCTCACAAACGTCGACCAGGGTCTCGGTATTGCTGACGCCCGGCCCTTCTTTCATGCGGAAAAAAGGCTCTCCCTCCACCAGGCGGCTTTTATGCACCAGCGGCAGCTCAAGTTCAGGCAATGCGCGAGCAATGGCCTCATAGCGTTTGTCGATCTTGCGCGTGGGAAACAACGACTGATACGCCGAACGAGTGTCCGGATTGGCAGAAAACAGCACGAGGCCCGCCGTGTGCCGGTCGATACGGTGCAGGGGCACCAGATGGGGGTTGCCCAGGGTGCGGATCAAGCGCCGCAGCAGTGTTTGCTCGACATACTCACCGCCCGGGGTCACCGGCAGGAAGTGCGGCTTGTCCGCCACCACCAGATGCTCATCGGCATACAGGATGGTTTCCTGCACCGGAATGGGCGTTTCGTTGGGCACTTCGCGAAAGTAATGAATGCGCAGGCCTTCCCGGTACGCCAGCTGCGGGCTGATAGGCGCACCGTCGGCATCCAGCACCCGGCCACGGGCGATACGGTCAAGCCACTGTTCGCGGCTGATGGCACTGAAGTGTTCACTCAGGCAGTCGAGCACCGTCAACCATCTGCCTGGCGGCAGGTGCAAGGTACTGGCTTGATGCTCGGCGGCGATGAAAGGCTGGGACGACATAAAGGGTCTCGAGCGGAAAATGCAGCCGGTGATTATGCAGGTTTATCCAAGAAAATTGACCACCTGCGCAGTATCAAACGGCCAGCCCAACTCCTGGCCCGTATCGACCCGGCGCAATACCGGAATACGCAAGCCGTAGCTTTCAAACAACGAGTCGCTGTCAGCAATATCGACCAGCTCGACCATCAACCCATGCTCGACCAAGGGCATTAAAACCGCTTCGGCCAGTTCACACAGGTGACAACCCAGGGTGCCGAACAATTGGCATTCGGGAGGCATAAATAACGACCTTAGAAATAAAGTGTTTATCTTAAGAGCCTGGCCCGGTGACGTCGACCCGTAGCAGATACCCGCAGCCGTATGCCTGATTTGCCAATACAATCGCTCTATTCCCCTGCTTGCGACTACGCTTGACCCACATCAGCGACAGACCTTCGTATTTGCCGGATGCTCGCGACCTTTTTCCCGACCTGCCAAGGAAGCCTTTCGTGTTTGCCAATCTGTTAATCATCCTTGCCTCGTCACTGGTGGTCATTGCCCTGTTCCGGCGCCTGAAGCTGCCGCCGGTGCTGGGTTACCTGTGTGTCGGCCTGTTTGTAGGTCCCACCGCCCTCGACTGGATCAATGACAGCCCCGACCTGCCTGACCTGGCAGAGCTTGGAGTGGTGTTTTTGCTGTTTTCCCTGGGGCTGGAGTTCTCGCTGCCCAAGATGCTCAAGCTGCGTCGGGTGGTATTTGGCCTGGGCAGCCTGCAAGTGCTGTGTTCGGCAGTGGCGCTGGGCGGCCTGCTGTATGCCTTTGGCATGAGCCTTAACGGCGCGTTCCTGCTCGGTGCCGGACTCGCCCTGTCATCCACGGCGATCGTAAGTAAAGAGCTGACTAGCCTGGGGGAAATCTTCAGCCGTCACGGGCAGAATGCCATTGGCGTACTGCTGTTTCAGGACGTGGTTGCGGTACTGTTGCTGACCCTGGTGCCGGTGTTCGCTGGCAGCAGCGACCAGGCCTGGTATTGGGCCTTGCCGGTTACCTTGGGCAAGACTGTGATCCTGTTTCTGGGGCTGCTGTTTGCCAGTCGCTTCCTGCTGCCGCGCCTGTTCCACGAGGTGGCCGCGTCGCGCTCGGCAGAGCTGTTTGTGTTGCTGGCGCTGGTGATCGTGCTGCTCACCGCCTGGCTCACCCACCTGCTGGGCCTGTCCCCTGCGCTCGGCGCCTTCCTGGCCGGCATGCTACTGGGTGAAAGCCACTATCGACATCAGATTGAAGCCGATATCCGACCTTTCCGGGACATTCTGCTGGGTCTGTTTTTCGTCAGCATCGGCATGCTGATCGACCTGCAGCTTTTCATTCACCACGGTTTCCTGATTTTAGGCCTGACCCTGGTCCTGATGCTGATCAAGGGTGCCGTGGTCGCGATTCTGGTCAAGTTGCGTGGCAGCGACGGAGAAACCGCCTGGCGCAGTGGCCTGGCCCTGGCCCAGGGCGGTGAGTTCTGCTTTGCCCTGATGGCGCAGATGCAGAGCAACTCGCTGATCCCGGCGGATATGGCTGCCTATCTGCTGGCCGCCACGTTCTGCTCGATGCTGCTGACGCCCCTGCTGCTGCGCGCCGCGCCACTTATCGCAGCCAGCCTGCACCGGCAATCCTATGAAGAGGCGGAGCTGGAAGAAATCGCCAGCCAAAACGCCGAACTGCACGGGCACGTGGTGATGTGCGGCTATGGCCGCGTGGGCCAGTCCATTGGCCGTTTCCTGCGCAGCGAACACAAGGACTTTGTCGCGCTGGACTACGACCCCGATCGCATTGAGGAAGCAGCTAAAGCGGACAGCTGCGTGCACTACGGCGACGCCCGCCGGGGTGATCTGCTGCGCGCTGTAGGCCTGGATCGTGCGCGACTGCTGGTGATTGCCGTGGACAACACCGAGGTGGCCATGAGCGTACTCAAGGAAGCCCGGCTGATTACCCTCGAAGTGCCTATCCTGGTCAGGACCCGCGATGACAGCCAGCTCACCGAGCTGAAGGCCGCCGGTGCAACTGAAGTGGTACCGGAATTGCTCGAATCGAGCCTGATGCTCGCCTCCCATGCCTTGATTTTGCTGGGCCTGTCAGAAAAAATCGTGCAACGCCGGGTCGACCAGGTACGCCATGACCGCTATCACCTGCTCGAAGGCTGTTTTGAAAGCGAAGACGCGCGGGAAGCTGCAATCCCCCGCGAAAACGACTGATTTAAGGTAAGGTTTTGCCTCTGTACACAAAAGACATCTCTGGCATTGCCCATCCAACCGCGTAAGCAATGCCAAGGAAACGAGTGAACCTTCACCGAAGGCCTACACTCGAACGATTATCAAGCCACTAATGGAGTGAATCATGGCCCGTAAAACAGCAAAGAATGCTCAAGAAATCCTGATGGCCGATTTCCAGACGCTGGTACTCGATGCCGAAAAGCTGCTGGAACACACCGCGTCCCTGGCCGGTGACCAGGCTGAAGAACTGCGCGCCCAGATAAAAGACAGCCTGTTGAAGGCCCGCGCAACCCTGGAAGAAACCAAGGAATCGTTGAAAGACCGCAGTCAGACGGCTGTGGTGGCCACCGAAGATTATGTGCAGGCTAACCCTTGGCAGTCTGTGGGCATCGCGGCCGGTATCGGCTTTGTTCTGGGCCTGCTGGCAACCCGGCGCTGATATGACAGACGAATCCGGTTCCCCCCGTTCCTCACCGCGGCGCTTGGGTGCCGCATTCCTGGGTCTGTTGCACAGCCATGTCGAATTGCTGGGCATCGAACTGCAAGAGCAGAAGGCACGCACCGTCAGCCTGTTGTTGTTTGCCGGGCTGGCACTGGTGTTCGCGCTGTTGCTGCTGATCGGACTGTCGGCGCTGGTGATGATCCTGCTCTGGGACAGCTACCGCATCCCCGGCATTATCGGGCTTTGTGTGTTTTATACGCTGGCCGCGGTGTTCTGCGGGCTGCGCCTCAACGCCGCGATATTCGATGAATCCTCTCCTTTCAATGCCACGCTTGAAGAGCTGGCCAAAGACCGCGAGCGTTTGTTGCCATGAGCCTGCCTGAATTGCCGAAAAATGCTTCACGCCAGGAGTTGCGCAAAACCTTGATCCGCCTGCGCATGGAAATGCACCGGCAGGAGATTCGTCATGAGTCGCAACAACTGCTGCAACCCCTGCAAAAAATGCGCGGGATGACCAGCAACTGGCAGGAATCCCTGGGGATCAAGCATGCACCCTTGTGGGGTGTGGGGATTGTCACCCTGCTCGGGTTCCTGACCGGCAGAGGTGCCAAAAGCAAAAACACCGGGGGCACGTCACGCTGGATCAGCTTGACCACTGGCTTGATACCACTGATCAAGATGGTGATCCAGGCCTCGCGCAAGCCCTGAACAGAAAGCCTCCCCCCCTCCTTCTGTGGGAGCGGGCTTGCTCGCGATGGCATCGACGCGGTTTGACTGAAACACCGCGCTGCCTGCATCGTGAGCAAGCCCGCTGCCACAGATGGCGCCCCTGATCATGCCTCTACTTGCGTCATCCGTTCTGAAACGAGAAGCTGCTGGGGCGCAAAACACAGGTCCATCCGGTCAACAGCAACGACCATATCCACACCCGCCTCACCCACTCCCTCGAAGTCAGTTGCGTCGGCCGCTCCCTGGGTGACAAGAAGCACCGGTTCGGCTGCTACCGAGCGAACTGTATTTAGGCTCCGCAGCCAAAAACGACCTTATTACAGTGTCAACAGCCAACTAGTTACAAATAAGAATATATAAGAATATATAAGAACAAGAAGACGAAATTGTACCATTTAGGAATAACCTCAGTTTTTGTCAGGACAATTATAGAGCCGATACACCACTCTTCGAACAGCCCGTTCGAACTGACTAGGGATTTACGGTTGTTTGCATCACCAGCAAAACAAAGACACTAGCCATCGCCTGCCTATAAGTCACCTGCTCTACGCCTCTGGCGCAGCAGCGAAACCCTATCCTGTTAGCCTCTAACGAACGCATAAAAGAATGAAGCCTCTACAGCCGCTTGATCAGGCTTTGGAAATTTGATAAGTTCCTGACCCTCATCAAATAATGGCATTATGCCAGCCTCCCGCTTATTTTTTTGAGTTAGTCGTTTTTTTATTGTGAGCAAGCTAAGGAATAGCCATGAGTAGAAGGCCCGCGTTCGATTGTGCAGCAGTCATTTTAAGGGACAAAACAGTCACCTCCCACACAAGCGGCTCAGTTACAACCACTAAGCAAGGCAACAACGTTTCAGTCAGTAACAATATAGGAACTCATGTCAAGCTTGAGGCATTGCTTGAGTTTCAGAACGGTGACTTGCTGCCAGCGATCCTCATTGACGAGAGTTTACATGCTCCTGTTGGCAAAAAAATTCTAATGGCTTTTAAAAGTGGTGAACCAGTCGCCTATCAAGTGACCCCGAATGGAGAGATTTACACACTCGGGTATATTAGCGAAAGAGAAACTTTTACTTTTCAAGACTTTATAATGTTTGCATTGCCGGGCGTAGGCACCTTTTTTAGCCTGGCCTCACTTGCAGTTACGCAAACATATTACGAGCACGGGGAATTCAAAACCTATAACGGCAACAAAATTGTTGTCGCCGCCGGACTCGCAGTGACTGCCCTTAGCGTATACATTGCCAAAGGATGGTTTGGCTATGTAGTAGGAACAGCCCTTACTGCCGTTGGATTTTCCATCTCTGCCATTATTGGAAACTCCAAAGCAAATGAGGGACGCAAGTTAATGCTTCGTGAAATAAAAAATGAATTCGACAAATTAAAAGCTGAATTGTGATACAAAAGGCCACTTAGGTGGCCTTTTCAATGAGAAGCACATTTGCAATCACATAATAAAACAGCTGGCTATTATGTACACGCAGGCTCAACGCTCCCCGCCCATACCATTAAACTGTCGAGCCAAGTGCATGGCATAGTTATCGGTCATGCCACTCACGTAATCCAGAACCTGCATCATTGCACCGTACTCCTTGGAAACACCCCCACTGGCGTCTAAATTATTCAAGTCCAGCCCAAGAAGCTCTACCACCCTTCTCGTCTTCGAATCAGCTACACCGCCCTTTCTGACATATTCCAAAGCAGCAGAGCAGCTAACGTTAAGCAGCGTAGATATAGTGCTATAAGCCCCTATTTCTAACTCAACCTTCCTGGGATGCTGGAAGATTTCATCACGAGCAAGACCTTTGGCGGCGGCTACACACTCACGGACATTCTTATCACAAAGTTCTAAAATACCTAGAACCTTGCCAGTCATGATTTCATTATGGTTATTCATGAAAGCAGTCGCTCCAGCATCTACAAAAGCTGAAATAACTTTCCCACGAATCATAGAGAGCCTACGGCCAACCTTCATGCCTTGAATTTCTTTGACTAACTGATTCTTCTGGTGATCATCAAGGACAAGGCACAGTATTTCAAAGACCTTATCCCACTCAAGGATACCCATCTCTACACCATCCTCTAAATCAAGAATGGCGTAGCAAAAATCATCAGACACTTCCATCAAGTTAGCCAGTGGATGGCGACACCGCCAACCATCACCCAGTTTTAACAAGCCAGTAGCGTCCGCCACTTCATTGAACAAACCCAATTCAGAACAGTAAATACCATATTTGTTCTGAATAGGTCTTTGCCCATTGACAGCATCACCAGCAAGCCAAGGGTACTTAATGAAAGCGCCAAGCGACGCATAAGTAAGACGCATCCCCCCTTCATAGGGATGATATTCCGAGGTCGTTAAAACCCTAAACCCTTGTGCATTGCCTTCAAATCTACGTAAATCAGTAGCTTCATTAAAAGGCAATTGCTCTATTATCTTCGCCCCAACATCATTGGTGAACCAGTGACGAATAGCTTCTTCACCTGTATGCCCAAAGGGAGGGTTGCCAATGTCATGAGCGAGACAAGCAGTCTGGACAATATCACCAATATCAGAAGCTGAATGTTGCTCAGGAATAAGTCTTTCATTCAGAAGTTCCTGGCCTACTCTCACCCCCAGGGTACGGCCTACACAAGCCACTTCCAAGCTATGTGTGAGACGGTTATGAACGTGGTCATTAGTGGCAAGAGGATGAACCTGAGTCTTTCTGGCAAGGCGTCTGAAAGCTCCGGAGAAAATAACCTTGTCGTGGTCTGAGTGGAAAGGTGAACGGCCTAGCTCAGATTTAGGAGGACGACCGCCAAGACGGGTGTTATTCAGCAACTTGTCCCAACTCATGCTTCCCATGCTTACCTCTCAAACCATTTATACAACATCCAGCATAGCTTACTTAAACAATATTTCAAAACACACTTTAACCCGTATCAACTTATATTATCGCAAAGCCCGAGCATCAACCCGAACAATAGCCATCCACCTACGACACAAACAATGCCACCAATTTAAATACGAATACAAAAAAAGACTATCTAAATAGTCTTTTTTATACTTATTTATTAAAAAAATGTACCGTCATCCATTGCCGACTCCAACTGATCCTTGTAATAACTCTCATTGAATTTCTCAACTTTATTGTAAGTCATTAACTTGTCCGGCTTACGATATTCGTCATCGCTTGCAAATGCTTGGAAGGTGCTGTCATCAACCATCCGAATATGCAGTTGAAGTTCTCTCGATTCGTAACCATAAAACTCAACAAATCCCGGAATTTGACTTTGACGGGCAATCATCAAAGCTTCTTTAACCGGCTTATCATAAAGGTAGTAAGTAGCTTTTACCATTATAGCCCCACCCGTTTCAGTGTCATTTTTACCGAAACGAGTGTTTACATAAGGTTCAAAAACCACACCACCATTCATGTCTTTTGATTGACCAAGCCATCTGTAACCTTCAAGAGCCTTAGTGATTGACTTGATAGGTCCAGCATACTGAACACTGGTTCTATCTTTATCAAGTTCTGCACGCTCAAATGTTTCTGCACTAGCAACAGAAGATGAAGTAGCCAATACTACTGCGAAGCACAATCCAATTATTTTCACTTATCTCTCCTTTTTAGTTAATCGGCTACACAGCCCAATAAAGCTTTAAACAATAAACAAGACTGCTCGATTAGCCCTTCTTATCTCTCTTTACTAGAAAATCATACCACTATCTCTCGCGGATTTAAGCTTGTCTTTATAATTGCTCTTATTAAACTCTTCAACTTTTTTGTAAGTCATTAGGTTTTTCGCTGGATTTTGATATTGGTCATCGCTAGAAAAAGCTTGAAAGGTGTCAGCACCCACCATTCTTATGTGAAGTTGAAGCTCTCTTGAGTCCAAACTATAAAACTCAACAAACCCCGCAACTTGGCTTTGACGGGCAATCATCAAAGCTTCTTTAACCGGCTTATCATAAAGGTAGTAAGTAGCTCTTACCATTATAGCCCCACCCGTTTCAGTGTCATTTTTACCAAAACTATTATTTACATGGGGTTCAAAAACCACGCCACCATTCATGTCATCTGATTGACCAAGCCACTTATAACCTTCAAGCGATTTAGTGACTGACTTAATAGGGCCTGCGTACTGAACACTGGTTCTATCTTTATCAAGTTCTACTCGCTCAAAGGTTTCTGCTGATGCTGCAAACGACGAAACCGCAATCAACGACGCAAATACAACACTTATAATTTTATCCATTTTTTCCTTTTCCATTTAATAGATTGCATAAACCAATCAACGCTAGAACGGACAAATCCTATCACAAAACGATTGATTGTAAAATGCCACTACCCCCTACACAAAAATAAATTCACAACCTGCTAATAACTTCTCCACTGCTATACCTGACAGACAAACAGCAACAGGAAATTTAACAACCCCTTACAGCTAGCACCCCACCCTGACTAAAGTACAGATTACAAACACCCCAGCTCACTCGACAAGCTATAGCAGTTAGAGAAAAATCACGACTTATAAACACCCCCCTAACAGCCCAACCTGACTAAACAAAAGGAACTGGGTATTTTGCCGCCTATAGCCAGTCAACAGGAAGTAAATAGAGTTCACCGCACATAAAAAACACTTATTACTTAAGGAAAACCTTACATAAACCAACCCACCAAACACATATATACTCTAAACCTGAAGACCCTCAACGGCAGATCATGGCCTCTTCAAAATATCCAAAACTGCAATGATGTAACTAGCCTTGTCCATTTATCACCAAGAGAGGTTCCCAAACGCAAACGCAGCTTCTCCATGTGTCGAGTCCCTGCTGCTGAACCTGGTGGGCGATGATTTGCCTGAAACTTTTCGCCTGCTTGGCCCCAACGACTCACGACGGCGAAAACGGGCAATACTGCGCGGCAAGGCCATCGAACATCTGACCAACGCCGCTGCCCGGGCTTTTGTCGAACAACAGCAAGCACTGCTGGCACCAGGGGATCTGGTCGAGCATATGCACGGCACGGCCACGTTGCGTGCTGGACAACAAAGACATGGCACGCAAAAAAATCTTCCAGGACAAATGCAAAACCTTGCATGAAATGGATGCCTATACGTCCCTGGAAATCCTCCTCAATGCATTCTGTGGCGCCGCGCTTTCGCAGCATTGCGGTCGTACCCCATCGTTCAAAAACCGTCGAATCCTCGATTTGCTGGGCAACAATGCTCCCGACCCACAGTGGCCATTACATCGATCGTTTATGCGCATCAACGACTTTATTGCCGGCATGACCGACAGTTATGCCACTGAAATGGCCAGAGCAATGACAGGTCACTCCACCCCCCGCCTGACAACCGCTGCCCTCCCCTGCCAAACAGGGAGGGCACGCAGCTCCACTTGATCAAACACTATGTTTACCACATGAAGTAGCAAGTAAGACTTTTCCATACACAAGAAAGAAATATACTCGCGCGCCCAGCGTTAAACTCAAAAAATCTTTAAACGCGCATTTAAATACGCCTCTCCCCTTGTGTATTTAGTGAGCCATCGCCTTATTTTGCGTAGGATAATTCCCATACTACGTTTGTAGGCTCCCCGGTTCCTGCCCCAGCTCTTACATCTGAGCTAAGGTCGCGCTTTCTATTCAGCACCTTATGGGGAATCAATATGAACACCGTATTTATTGTCGACGACCATCCTGTAATCCGGCTCGCAATTCGCATGTTGTTAGAACATGAAGGTTATGAAATAGTCGGAGAAACCGACAATGGAGTAGACGCCATGCAGATGATCCGCGAGTGCACTCCTGATCTGGTAATTCTTGATATCAGCATCCCCAAACTCGATGGCCTGGAAGTGCTGTCACGCTTCAGCTCAATAAGCCCAGCCCTCAAGACGCTGGTTCTCACATCGCAGTCACCGACACTTTTCGCCATGCGCTGCATGCAATCCGGTGCAGCCGGGTATGTGTGCAAACAAGAAGAGCTGAGTGAGCTTACCAGTGCAATAAAAGCGGTATTTTCTGGCTACAACTATTTTCCAAGCCAGGCATTGACTTCTGAAACAAACGATCACAACAACTCATCTGAAATCGAGTTATTCAAACTTGTCAACGACAGGGAACTTATGGTTCTGAAGCTGTTCGCACAAGGCAAAACAAACAAGGACATTGCAGCCGGCATGTTTTTAAGCAACAAAACCGTGAGCACTTACAAAAAGCGCCTCATGCAAAAACTGAAAGCCCATTCGCTGGTGGAACTTATCGAGCTGGCAAAACGTAATGGTCTTGTATGAAAAACAGGATGCCCGCACGATTAATCAAGTACCTGTCACTTTTTGCGGGGTTAGTTCTGTGCGTGCCCGTGCTGGCCGCCCCGGTCCGCAGTGAAACCCTTACGTTGCTCAGCCGCTCGAGTTCCGGCCACATTGAAGTCCCCCTGGACAACACTCAACGATACTGGCTGCAAAATAAGCGCGAACTCGTGATCGGCACCTCTGCTGCCGACTATCCACCGTTCGACATGACCGATAGCGGTCGGGACTACGAAGGCCTCACCGCAGATTACGCCGGCCTTCTGCGCAAAGCCCTCAAGCTGTCGATCAGGATCCAGCGCTTTGCCTCCAGAGAAGCAGCCATCAAGGCACTCGAGGACGGCCAGATTGACCTGCTGGGTACTTCCAACGGCTTTGAGGCCGCGAACCAGCACCTTGTACTTTCCATTCCCTATGCCATCGACCAACCCGTACTGGTGACCCGAGAGGGAGAAACACGCTCACTCTCCCAAGGCCTCGCCGGTTTGCGCTTGAGTATGGTGTACCACTATCTGCCCCAGGAGGAAGTAAAGGCGCTTTATCCCCAGGCAATCATCCAGTCTTATCCGTCCTATCAAAATGCCATTAATGCCGTGGCTTTCGATCAGGCGGATATTTTTCTGGGGGACACTGTGTCGACCCATTACATGATCAACAAGGGGTACCTGAAAAACATCAAGATGGCCAATTTTGGCAAACACGAAGCCCATGGATTCAGCTTTGCAGTGCGTCGGGACAACTCGCCCCTGCTAGGCATCATCAACGCCACACTCAAGGCCGTACCCAACAGTGAACAAGAAAGCATTGCCAAACGCTGGAGCGCTGGCAGTGACATTCTACTGTCCGATCAGAAGCTGCAGCTTACTCAGCGAGAAGCCCGTTGGCTGCTCAAGCATCCTGTGGTCAACGTAGTGGTCAACGAAACCATGGCACCCCTGACATTTTTTGATGCCAGCGGGGATTTCCGAGGCATTACTGCCGACCTGCTGGAGATGATCCGTCTGCGCACGGGGCTGCGCTTCGAAATACAACGCGCGAACAGCCTCGACACCATGACCCGAATGATCAGTCGGCACGAAACCGACATTATCTCGGCCATCAATCCTTCAGCCTCACGAGAAAGCGCCCTCAGTTTCACCCGTCCCTATCTGGTGAACTCCTTTGTCCTGCTTACGGCAAAAGGTGATGGGCAACCTGCGAGCCTTGAACAACTTGCGGGTAAAAAACTGGCCTTGACCCGAGGCAATCCCCTGACCGATTACCTGCGCAGTCAATACCCGCAGATAACACTGGTAGAAACCGGGGATATCTATCGCGCCACAGAACTGCTGGCCGAAGAGAAAGTGCAAGGTGCAGTCAGTACGCTGGTCATCGCCAACTACCTGCTGGCCTCGGGGTTGTTTCAGGACCGGTTACAAATCAGTGCCACCATCGGCACCCAACCCGCCATGTTTTCCCTCGGCACTGCCCGGGATGCCAGCGAGTTGTCCTCAATCCTCAACAAGGCGTTGTTGAGTATCGCGCCTGATGAGCTGGGCATTATCAACAGCCGCTGGCGGGGCTATGTGCCGGCATCTGATAGTTACTGGCACAATTACCATCGCCTGTTCTACCAGTTCATCATTGGCACCAGCCTTTTACTGTTGCTGTCCCTGATCTGGAATGCCTATATGCGGCGCCAGATCCGGCAACGAAAATCGGCCGAACGTGCACTCAGCGATCAGTTCGAGTTCATGCGTGCGCTCGTCAACGGTACGCCTCATCCTATTTATGTGCGTGATCGCGAAGGTGTTCTGAAAACCTGCAATGACAGCTACTTGAATGCCTTTTCAGCCAGGCGCGAAGAAGTCATCGGCAAGACCGTGATGCAAACCTGCGACCTCCTGAGCAACGAATGTGAAGCCCGTGACTATCAGGCCGACTACCTGCGTGTCATGCGTGAAGGTACTCCGCTGGTGACTGATCGCCCGCTGAGAATCGGCGAAAAAACGCTCACTATCTATCACTGGATTCTTCCCTATCGGGACTCCCTGGGCGAAGTACAGGGCATCATCGGTGGCTGGATTGATATCAGTGAACGTCATCAGCTACTGTATGAGCTGCGTACGGCCAAGGAGCTGGCAGATGATGCCAACCGGGCCAAAAGCACCTTCCTGGCAACCATGAGCCATGAAATCCGTACACCGATGAACGCAGTGATCGGCTTGCTTGAACTGACACTCAAGCGCGCCGACCAAGGGCATCTCGACCGCCCGTCCATTGAAGTTGCTTATAACTCGGCCAAAGACCTGCTGGAGCTGATAGGCGATATTCTTGATATTGCCCGTATAGAGTCCGGCCGCCTGAACCTGTCCCCGGAACGCGTCAATCTGCACCAACTGGCACACTCCGTGATGCGGATTTTTGATGGCCTGGCGCGGCAAAAAAACCTCACGCTCGACCTGCGTTTCGATGCAACAGACGATCTACCCGACGTACTGATCGATCCGCTTCGTCTCAAGCAAATCCTGACCAACCTGATCAGCAATGCGATCAAGTTCACCCAACAAGGCCGGGTGACGCTTGAAATCAACTTGCTGCCAGCCGGCACCCCTGAGCGGACTGAACTGCACTTGAGCGTCAAAGACACTGGCATCGGCATCAGCGAGCGTGATCAGGCACGCCTGTTTGAGCCCTTCGCCCAGGCACAGAACAGCGGGCAACTGGCGCTCAATGGTGCCGGTCTTGGCCTTGTCATCTGCCGTAGCCTGTGCGAAATGATGGGCGGCACCCTGGTACTGAGCAGCCAGGAAAGTGCAGGTACCCAGGTTCAGATAAAACTTGAAGTGCCGACCCTGACGCCGTCCCAGTGCACCCCCGCACAAGAACCCTCAATCAACCCTGCCGCTCATCCGCTTAACGTACTGGTGGTGGATGATCACCCGGCCAACCGCTTGCTGATGTGCCAGCAACTTGGATTTTTAGGGCACAGGTTTACCACCGAGCACGACGGCGCCGCAGGTTTGAAAACCTGGAAGACAGGCAAATTCGACCTGGTCATTGCAGACTGCAACATGCCTGTCCTGAATGGCTATGAGCTGACTCGAGCCATACGCAAGCATGAGCTGGCCTCCAGCCAACGGCCATGTACCGTGCTGGGGTTTACTGCAAATGCCCAACCGGAAGAGCGGCAACGCTGCAAGCAGGCAGGAATGGACGACTGCCTGTTCAAACCCATCAGCCTGACCCTGTTGAGTCAACGACTGGCCATGCTCGAGCCGCTATTCCACTGCCCGGAAGTCTTCAACGCCGACGCTCTCAGCCCGCTTACAGGAGGCGACAAGGAACGAACAAGACTCTTGCTGGAAGAACTGCTACGCAGCAACTGCCAGGATCTCAAGACGCTGCTTGAGTTACCTGACAACGGCGAATTGCAGGCGTTTGTCGAAATTGCCCACAGGATAAAAGGCGCTGCCCGCATCGTGGGCGCCCAAAGCCTGATCAACAACTGCGAGGCACTGGAGCAAGCCACGCCCGCTAACCTCGTGCAGGCCCGCGAGCAAGTGCAGGTCTCCATGCATGCACTGGGACAGGCGCTGGCCCTGCAACTTGAATCGTTGACGAAGCACACCTGAGCGCCAATCAAAGGCAGGTTGGCGCGGTTTTACTATGCTGATAGATACCAGCACGCCTACATCAGCGGAGAATCAGCCCATGCGCAACAGTGCGCACTCCCATCGGCGCCAGTACCCGCTGCATGCCCACATAAGTGCGATGTTTACATTTTTGTTGCTATTGCTGGGCGTTGTACTGGGCGTATTCAATTACCAGCAAACCACCCGCATCATTCTCGACAGCAGCCAAAAGTTGTTCAGCTACATAGAACAGGATGTTCAGGATGACCTGCTGGATGCCTATCAACCCATACGGCATGCGCTCAACCTGCTAATTCTTGATTCTGCGGCCACAACCGACCAGGTCGAGCTTCGAACAGGCCTGCTGCAGCCCTTTGTACAAGCACTCGAAGACAACCACACACTGTCAGCTCTATACCTGGGCGATGACAACGGCAACTTTTTCCTGGTCCGGCCTTTGCGCAATCAAGAGATTCGACGCCAGTTAAAAGCCCCGCCACTAGCCAGCTTCGAAGTGTGGTCGATAACACGTTCAGCCCGGCAAGGCACGGTTGACTCAAAAAAACTGTATCTGGATGAACATCTGCTTCAGCTCGAACAGCGCAACATCCCCAATGAGCTCTATGACCCCCGCCTGCGCAGCTGGTTTATTGCGCAGGATGCCGACAAAAATCAGACCACCACCAGCCCCTACCTGTTTTTTACCACCCACGAAGTTGGTACTACACTCGCCAAACGCAGTACTGCCAATACGGTGATGGGTGCCGATGTAACGCTGTCTCAACTTTCCGCCACCCTGGCCGACCATCAAACAACCCCCGGCACACAGATTGTTCTGTACGGCGACAATGGCCGGGCCATTGCTTATCCGGATTTCAACAAATTATTGAATGCCAGGAACCCAACCAAGCTGCCTAGAGTCTCGGAGCTGAATCCGTCCCTTGGACTGCTGATCAATCAGGGGGCAGATGCTCAGCAGCGCCTGGACGACGGCCAGCGCCAATGGATCGTTTCGCGGTTCAAGGTGGACGATGGCAGTGCCAATGGCTTGCAATTGGCAATGATGGTCCCGCAAGACGAGCTGTTGGCCGATGCCTATCAGTTGCGCTGGCAAGGGGCCCTGGTGACATTGGGCGCCCTGGTGCTGTGCCTGCCCATGGGGTGGGTGACCTCCAGGTTGCTGGTGAGGCCCTTGCGCGAATTGGTGCGTGAAGCCGATGCGGTTCGACGGTTCGATTTCAACTATCCATTTACACGACAATCGCCCGTGCTCGAAATCGATCAGATGCAGGCATCCATGGGCCGCATGAAAGAAACCCTCGCCAGCTTTTTTGAAATCACCTCCAGCCTCTCGGCCCATACCCGATTTGAACCCTTGCTGCAGTCCGTACTGTTCGAGACTCTCAAGATTGCTCAGGCAGAGGCTGGGCTGATCTACCTGACAAAAAACGACAGTACTCAACTGGAGTTAAAAGGCCTGATCATCAACGGCCAGCCCCAGGATCTGGCAACCCAGCCCGCGCCCGTGCTGAACCCTGACGACAGCCAGAGCCCCGAGTGGTTGCGGGCGCTTTTCGAAGGTCATGACAGTGTCGCCCGCTCACTCACCCTTGAACAGGCGGGTGACTTGCAGTCTGTGATGGATGAACTGGGCAGCCAGAGTGTCCACCTGATCGGCATTCGTCTGCACAACCGCCAGGGCGAAACGGTGGGTATTCTTGTGCTGGTATTGAACGACAGTGGTTCGACTGACGATCAGGACCACTTGCGGGCCGACCGGATTGCCTTTATCCAGGCGGTGTCCGGTACGGCTGCCGTTGCTATTGAAAGCCAGCGCCTGCAGGCTCGTCAGAAACAATTGCTGGATGCATTGATCCAATTGCTGGCGGGGGCTATCGACGCCAAAAGCCCGTACACCGCCAGCCATTGCCAACGGGTTCCGATCCTGACATTGATGCTGGCACAGGCGGCTGCTGCGAGCCGGCAGCCACCCTTTGAGCAGTACGCTCCCACGGATGAGCAATGGGAGGCGCTGCGTATCGCCGCCTGGCTGCACGACTGCGGCAAGGTCACAACACCGGAATATGTGGTCGACAAGGCCACCAAGCTTGAAACCCTGTACGACCGCATTCACGAAATCCGCACCCGCTTTGAAGTGCTCAAGCGCGATGCCTGGGTCAATTACTGGCAGGCACGAGCCCTGGGTGGCGACGATCAACAGCTGGCGCACCTGCGAGATGCCTGCCTGCTTGAGCTGGATGATGACTTCGCTTTTGTCGCCCAGTGCAATCTGGGCGGGGAAGCCATGATGGAGGCAGACCTGCAGCGTTTGAACGCCATTGCGCGCCGCACCTGGACCCGCACGCTGGATGATCGTCAGGGCGTTTCCTGGGAAGAAAACAAACGCCAGTCCACCCGCCAGGAGCAAGCCTTGCCGGTGACCGAGTCGCTGCTGGCCGACAAGCCCGAGCACCTGTTCACTCGCCCCGAGGCCGACCTGATTGACCCCGAAAACCCCTGGGGCTTCAAACTCGAAGTACCACCCTACAAATTCAACCGTGGCGAGCTGTACAACCTCAGTACCCGGCGCGGCACCTTGACCCGCGAAGAGCGCTACATCATCAATAACCACATCGTGCAAACCATCCTGATGCTCAGCAGCCTGCCGCTACCTGCCTACCTGAGCAACATTGCCGAAATTGCCGGGGGGCATCACGAAAAAATGGATGGCAGCGGTTATCCAAAACGCCTGAAACGCGAGGAAATGAGCCTGGAGGCACGGATGATGGCAATTGCCGATATTTTCGAGGCATTGACCGCGTCGGATCGCCCCTATAAACGCAGCAAAACCTTGAGTGAGGCGCTGAACATCATGGCCGCCATGTGCCATGACGCCCATATTGATCCGCAACTGTTCGCGCTGTTCATGCACGAACAGATCTACCTGCAATACGCCCGGCAGTTTCTTGACCCTCAACAGATCGATACGGTCGATATCGATGCGCTGATGCTCAAGGCCGGGCTGAAAAGTTGATGCGGATCAGCACTCGCTCAAGCGCAAAAAGATGGCCGCCAGCGCTTCAATGCCCAACTGATCCTGCTCGCTGAAGCGCCCGATGCTCGGGCTGTCCAGATCCAGCACGCCGATCAGGCGACCATCCTTGATCAACGGCACGACCAACTCACTGTTGGAGGCACTGTCGCAAGCGATGTGCCCGGCAAATGCATGCACGTCTTCAACTCGCTGCGTTTGCCGGCTCGCCGCTGCAGCCCCGCAGACGCCACGCCCAAACGGGATACGAACACAGGCAATTTGCCCCTGAAACGGGCCCAGTACCAGCTCCTCATTACGATTGAGGTAAAACCCGGCCCAGTTCAGATCATCGAGCTGGTGATACAAAAACGCCGAGAACTGTGCAGCGTTGGCAATAAAGTCACGCTCATCTGCCAACAACGACTCCAACTGAGCCTGCAACAGGCCATAGCCGTTCAGGCCTGCACCTGTGGCGTTCAAATCAATCATTCACTTGCTCCAACAATTTCAAACCCACCCAATAACGCGCGAACTGATAGGCACAACGGCCGTTGCGGTTGCCACGCCCGGTTGCCCAGCGCACCGCCAGAATATCCAGTGCCTCGTCGCGCTGCCACTGCAAACCGGCTTTGGTGGCCAATACATCGATCCAGTGCTCAACCACGCTCAGGAAATGGTCCTGGGTGAACGGATAAAACGACAGCCACAGGCCGAAGCGATCAGACAAGGCGATCTTGTCTTCCACGGCTTCATTGGGATGCAACTCACCGTCGACATTCTTCCAGTTCTCGTTATCGCTTTCCTTTTCGGGCACCAGATGACGGCGGTTCGACGTGGCGTAAAGCAGGACGTTATCCGGCGCTTGCTCAAGGGAACCATCGAGCACACTTTTGAGCACCCGGTAATCGCTTTCACCCGCCTCAAATGACAAGTCATCGCAAAACAGCACAAAGCGCTGGGGCAAACCTTGCAATTGCTCGACCACCCGCGGCAGGTCGGCCAGATGGTCACGCTCGATCTCGATCAGGCGCAAGCCCGCATTGCCATACTCGGCAAGCAGTGCGCGGATGATCGAAGACTTGCCAGTACCGCGCGAGCCCCAAAGCAGAGCGTGGTTGGCCGGCAAACCATCAAGGAACTGTTTGGTATTGCGACCCAGCTGATCCCGCTGGTTATCGACGCCGATCAGGTCCGAAAGGCGCATATCAAGGCTGACTTGCAATGGCATCAGGTAACCCGAACGCCCCTCCCGCTGCCAACGGGCCGCCAGGCATTGATGCCATTCGATCGGCTCACGCTGAGCGGGCAGCAAGGGTTCAAGACGTGCGAGGACCGCTTCGGCCCGTTGCAGAAAGGCATCCAGATTAGAATTCACAACATTTCCTCAGACTGATACACAATGATGGCATATTGATATGACCCACATTCAGCTCAAACCACACTACGACTCACATCGCCAGGTCGCAAATACCGCAGTAATGCCTGCCGGTTGACCCACGAATCGACTACTCTTGCACGCCGCAAGGAAATGGAAACAGGTGCAACACCCCCAATGGACATAAAACTCACCCACCGCCTGTCTTTCAAGCAAGCCAAACTGACTGTGCTGGTCGGTCTGATATTGGGGACCCTGCTTAGCCTGCTGCAAATCGGCATCGATTATGCCAGTGAAAACGCCGCCATCGATCGCGAAATCCAGTCGCTGCTGGAGATCAGTCACAACCCGGCATCACGCATTGCCTACAACCTTGATTCGGAGCTTGCCCAAGAGCTTTTGCAGGGGCTGGTGCGCTCACCGGCGATCACCGCCGCACAACTGCTCGACAACGACTATCTGGTGCTCTCGGCGGTGCAGGATTTGCCTGAAACCGGCCGTTATCGGGCGCTGAGCGACTCTCTGTTTGGTGCCAACCGCTCATTTGACCAGCGACTGTACTTCAATCACCTCCCCGAACAAAGCATGGGCGTCTTGCACCTTGAGGTGGATACCTACCCCTTCGGCAAGCGGTTTTTGCAGCGGGCGGAAGTCACACTGCTCAGCGGTTTTATTCGCAGCATCGTGCTCACCTTTATTCTTCTGGGCCTGTTTTACGTCATGCTGACCAAGCCGCTGGTGCGAGTGATTCGTGAGATCAGCGATGGCAAGCCCGCAGATCCGGGGCAGTCGAAAGTGCACTGCCCCAGCGGTCACGAAAACGATGAAATTGGCGTACTGGTGAACGCTGCCAATCAGCAGTTCGAGGCCATGGCCCGTGAAATGGAATACCGGCGCCGCGCTGAAAACACTCTGACCGAGTACCTGGCACAGCTGGAAACCATTGTTTCTGTGCGCACCCAGGAACTGGAGGCCAGCAACGAGCAACTGCGCCACTCCAATGAAGAGCTTGAGGCTGCGCGCACTACTGCCCTGGAAATGGCCCAGGCACGCTCAGCGTTTCTGGCCAATATGAGCCATGAAATACGGACCCCGCTCAATGGTTTGCTCGGGATGCTGGCGCTGTGCCTGGACAGCCCGCTGAATGCCGAGCAACACCAGCAATTGTCGATTGCCCATGACTCCGGCAAGGTTCTGGTCGAGCTGCTCAATGATATTCTCGACCTGTCGAAATTCGACGCGGGCCAACTGGAGCTTGAACATATTGCCTTCGACCTGGGCACGCTGATCGAAGATACCGCCAACCTGCTGTCACAGAACGCCGCACCCAGCGTGGAACTGACCTGCCTGATTGATCCGCAGTTTCCGGCACTGGTCATGGGGGACCCGACCCGGGTCCGACAGATCGTCAGCAATTTGTTGTCCAACGCGCTGAAATTCACCCGATTCGGGCGGGTGGATGTACGGCTCAGCGCGCAAGGCGATCAGGTACGTATCGAGGTTTGCGACACCGGCATCGGCATCGCCCAGGAGGCCCAGGCCAGAATTTTCAGCCCCTTCACTCAGGCAGAGGCCGGCATCACCCGCCAGTATGGTGGCACCGGGCTTGGTCTGACCCTGACCAACAGTCTGTGCGCAGTCATGCACGGACGCCTGACCATCAGCTCGGAAGTCGGTTTTGGCAGCCAGTTCTGCGCCGAACTTCCCCTGCCCTGCCATACCCCCGCCATCCAGCCAAAGCCGTTGTCCGGCCGGGTTATTGTGGTGAGTGCAGCGAGCAGCGGGCTGAGCGAAATGCTTGGCAGTTTTTTGCCCCTGTGGGGGCTGGACTACACACGCTACTCCCAGGACGACTCACTGACCGACACCCATCCACAGTTACTGATTACCGACTGTGCCGAGTGCCTGTTTGGCCTGCGCCCGGCCATCAGTGCGCCGATCCTGCTGGTGACCGCGTATGGCAACTTTATGCCCGGTGACCAGGTCAATGCGCTGGCACCCCTGCAACAAAAAGCCCGGCCCCTGTCGCGTCAGGCACTGTACAAGACCTTGCAACATTTGCTGCTCAAGGACGACGGCGAGGTACAGGGCACTCAAACCGTGAATACTCCTGCGGTCCACCGCGCGCGAATCCTGCTGGTCGAAGACAATCCGGTCAACCAACTGGTGGCCAAGGGCATGTTGAGCAAGCTGGGCTGTGAAGTGGTGGTTGCGAGCCACGGCGGCGAGGCGCTGAGTCGGCTGGAGCAGAAGACCTTTGACCTGGTGTTGATGGACTGCAACATGCCAGTCATGGATGGCTACGAAGCCACACGGCAAATCCGCCATCGCGGGCGCTGGCCCAAGTTGCCCATCGTCGCCCTGACCGCCAATGCCATGCCCGAAGAGCGCGAGCGCTGCCGTTCGGCGGGGATGAACGATTATCTGGCCAAGCCGTTTCGGCGCGAAGAGCTGGCGGCGTTGATTGAGGTATGGGTGCCGCAAAGGCGAGACAGAGACACCAACCGTGTTGCCGCCGACGAGTAGAACGAGGCCGCGATCGAGATGGTGCGCCACTGCGACGAAGCGGTCGCAAAATCATGCACCAGGGTGCACCAGACAGGCACGGTTTGCAGGATTTGCGACGGCTACGCCGCCGATCGCAGCCTCATTCCACTCGTCAGCGGCTACAGATAGAGCGATTTTAACCCAGTAACGCTTCGATATCGGCCTTGAGCGCCTCAGGCTTGGTGGTCGGGGCATAGCGCTTTACGCTTTTGCCATCGCCACTGACCAGGAATTTGGTGAAGTTCCATTTGATTCCCTGCGAGCCCAACAGCCCCGGCGCACGCCTCTTGAGCTGGACAAACAGCGGATGAGCCTGGGGGCCATTGACCTCGACCTTCTTGAACAGCGGGAAGCTCACACCAAAATTCAGCTCGCAAAACCCGGAAATGGTCGCTTCGTCGCCCGGCTCCTGCTTGCCAAACTGGTTACAGGGGAAGCCCAGAATCACCAGCCCCTGATCCCTGTACTGCTGCCACAACGCCTCCAGCCCTTTGTACTGCGGGGTAAAGCCGCACTTGCTGGCCGTATTGACCACCAGCAGCGCCTTGCCGCCGAAATCGCCAAGGGCCTTTTGCTCACCGACCAGCGTGGTACAGGCAATATCGAGCAGGTTATCGTTCATGGCAACACCTCAAGAAGTCAGACGCGAGGGACCAGGTCCAGGCACACCGAGTTGATACAGTAGCGCAGCCCGGTCGGGGGCGGACCGTCAGGGAACACATGGCCCAGATGCGCATCACATTTGGCGCAGACCACTTCGGTACGCACCATGCCGTGGCTGACGTCACGGATCTCGACCATCGCACTGTCGCCAATGGGCCGGGAAAAGCTCGGCCAGCCGCAGCCAGAGTCAAACTTGGCGCTGGAGTCAAACAGCGGCGCGTTGCAGCAGATACAGTGATAGACACCGTCAGTTTTGGTGGCGTTGTATTTCCCCGAAAATGGCCGTTCGGTGCCTTTGAGGCGGCACACGTTGTATTGCTCCGGGTCGAGCATGGCCTTCCATTCGTCCAGGGTTTTGTTCAACTTTTCCATGGTTCTGCCTCTGTCACTGAAAAACCCCGACCGGTGGCTTTTCCAGGGATCGGGTGGCACGTATGATTGCGCCTCGTTAATCACCAGTCTGGCACCCGCCCTAGCTGCATTCAAACGGATTCTTGAAGCAAAGCGGTGTTAGCCACTGTGTGCAAACACAGAATTTCCCAGTGCAGTGGTCATCACATCGCCTGGATCGTTCATTTTCGGGATCACATCGCCATGCAGGTCAGCAAATCAAACAAGCTCGCCAACGTCTGTTATGACATTCGCGGCCCGGTGCTCAAGCACGCCAAACGACTGGAGGAGGAAGGCCATCGCATCCTCAAGCTGAACATCGGCAACCCGGCACCTTTTGGTTTTGAAGCGCCGGACGAAATCCTCCAGGACGTGATCCGCAACCTGCCGACAGCCCAGGGCTACAGCGACTCCAAAGGCCTGTTCAGCGCCCGCAAGGCAGTCATGCAGTACTACCAGCAAAAGCAGGTGGAAGGTGTCGGCATCGAAGACATCTACCTGGGCAACGGCGTGTCCGAGCTGATCGTGATGTCGCTGCAGGCGCTGCTCAACAATGGCGACGAAGTTCTCGTACCAGCACCGGACTACCCGCTGTGGACCGCTGCCGTGACGCTGGCTGGCGGCCATCCGGTGCACTACCTGTGCGACGAGCAAGCCAACTGGTGGCCTGATCTTGAGGACATAAAAGCCAGGATCACTCCAAACACCAAAGCCATGGTCATCATCAACCCGAACAACCCGACGGGTGCGGTGTACTCCAAGGAAGTCCTGCTGGGCATGCTCGAGATTGCCCGCCAGCACAATCTGGTGGTGTTCTCGGACGAGATCTACGACAAGATCCTCTACGACGACGCGGTGCATATCTGCACCGCTTCACTGGCCCCTGACGTGTTGTGCCTGACCTTCAACGGCCTGTCCAAGTCGTACCGGGTTGCGGGTTTCCGCTCGGGCTGGATTGCCATCTCCGGGCCCAAGCAAAACGCTCAGGGCTATATCGAAGGCATCGACATGCTGGCCAACATGCGCCTGTGCGCCAACGTGCCCAGCCAGCACGCCATTCAAACCGCATTGGGCGGCTACCAGAGCATCAATGATCTGGTACTGCCCAACGGACGCCTCCTTGAGCAACGGAACCGCACCTGGGAACTGCTCAACGCGATCCCCGGTGTCAGTTGCGTGAAACCGATGGGGGCGTTGTATGCGTTCCCGCGTATCGACCCGAAAGTGTGCCCGATCCTCAACGACGAGAAATTCGTGCTGGACCTCCTGCTCTCGGAAAAACTGCTGGTGGTACAAGGTACCGCCTTCAACTGGCCGTGGCCGGATCACTTCCGTGTCGTGACCCTGCCTCGTGTCGACGAGCTGGACATGGCCATTGGCCGGATCGGTAACTTTCTGAAGACTTATCGTCAGTAGTTTCTGAACATGTTGTGCGACCAATCAAAAGTCGCACAACATGTGTCTGATGAAACATTCTTCATTCTGCGTCTTTACGGACCTCCCCCGCCTTCAATAGCCTCATGAAAACCATAAAGCCCTTTATTTACTGGCGCTCAGTGGAACTTCTGGCCAAAAAAAACGCTCCTTCATATTAGGAAATTCCCAGCAAACTACTAAAATCAGGCTGCAGGACACAGTTTGAAATAGTCACCTGGTTGAATAGCCTGTGGCAGCACCTTATATACCCCGCATACGGCAACACCCTTAAGACGAGGAGATTCATACAACCATGATGCGCATTCTGCTGTTTTTGGCCACTAACCTGGCGGTCGTGCTGATTGCCAGCATCACCCTGAGCCTGTTCGGCTTTGACGGGTTCATGGCGGCCAACGGGGTTGATCTGAACCTCAGTCAGCTGTTGGTGTTCTGTGCGGTCTTTGGTTTTGCAGGGTCTCTGTTCTCGCTATTCATATCCAAATGGATGGCGAAGATGAGCACCAGCACCCAGGTGATTACACAACCTCGTACTCGTCATGAACAATGGTTGATGCAAACCGTTGAACAACTGTCCCGCGAAGCCGGGATCAAGATGCCTGAAGTGGGGATTTTCCCGGCATACGAGGCTAACGCCTTTGCCACGGGCTGGAATAAAAACGATGCACTGGTCGCAGTCAGCCAGGGCTTGCTGGAGCGTTTTTCGCCCGACGAAGTAAAAGCGGTACTGGCCCACGAAATCGGCCACGTTGCCAACGGCGACATGGTCACCCTGGCGCTGGTGCAGGGCGTGGTGAACACCTTTGTCATGTTCTTTGCCCGGATCATCGGCAACTTTGTCGACAAGGTGGTGTTCAAGAACGACGAGGGCCGCGGCATTGCCTACTACGTTGCGACCATCTTCGCCGAACTGGTCCTGGGTTTCCTCGCCAGCGCCATTGTGATGTGGTTCTCGCGTAAACGTGAATTCCGGGCTGACGAAGCCGGTGCGCAGCTCGCCGGCACCTCGGCCATGATCAGCGCCCTGCAGCGCTTGCGCTCCGAGCAGGGTCTGCCGGTGCACATGCCGGACACCATGGCGGCTTTCGGCATCAACGGCGGCCTCAAACAAGGCCTGGCGCGGATGTTCATGAGCCACCCGCCACTGGAAGAACGTATCGACGCACTGCGTCGCCGCGGCTAACCCCACGGCAAACATAAAAAGGGCGACCCAAGTCGCCCTTTTTTGTGCCCGGGTTTTGCTTCAGGCGATTTTGCTCAGGCGATACACCCGCTCCACCAGTCGCGTCACGCCGCCCTTGAGGAACTTCCACTCCTGATCGAGTACATCCGGCTGCTCGAGCACTTCCAGCGCCCAGGCAGGCGACAGCAGGCTTTGTACCTCGGCGTCCGGCACCGAGAACGGCGGGCCGTTCATTTGCGACTGATCGTAATCCAGGGTAATCAACAGCCCCCGACAGCCTGGCGGCAGAATCCGGCTCAGGTGCCGAGCATAGGCCGCACGCATCTCGGGAGGGAATGCGATGGTTGCAGCGCGGTCATACAACCCCACACAGGAGGCCACGTCAGCCTCAGTCAGGGCAAACACATCACCGCAGAGGATCTTCACAGGACCCGCCTCGTACACCTTGAAGGCGCCCTGCTGACGAACCTGTGGCTCGACCTGTTGTTCACTGAAAAACTGCTCCACGGCCGTCTGCGTCAGCTCCACGCCCAGCACTTCATGACCGTTGGCCGCCAGCCAGCTCATATCCAGGCTTTTGCCGCATAGCGGCACCAGCACACGACCGCCCTCCTCCACCCCCAGTGCCGGCCAAAGGCGCTGAAGGTAAGGGTTGACCTGCGACAGGTGAAAGCCAATCTGATTGCGATCCCAGCGGTCGTGCCAAAATTCGGGCTGCATGATTCACCTTTAAATTCGATAGATAAGCACTAAAACTTATATTGGATTTAGATCAATGATCAGGATGAAGATGACGCATCTCAACTTCGAGGACCTCTGTCATGCTCCCCAGCCTGTTTATCTCCCACGGCTCCCCCATGCTAGCACTGGAACCGGGCGCCAGTGGCCCGGCGCTCAAACGCCTGGCGGCCGAACTGCCGCGCCCCAAGGCCATAGTGCTGGTGTCTGCGCACTGGGAAAGCCCCGACCTGCGGGTCGCCAGCCACCCGTCACCGGAAACCTGGCATGACTTTGGCGGCTTCCCGCCCGCACTGTTTGCCGTGCAATACCCTGCGCCCGGCGACCCGAAGTTGGCCGCGAACATTGTGGAATTGCTGGCAGACAACGGCTTGCCGGCGCGACTGGACGCCAGGCGCCCTTTTGACCATGGCGCCTGGGTGCCACTGTCCTTGATGTACCCGGATGCGGATATCCCGGTGGTGCAGGTCTCGTTGCCCAGCCAGTTGGGCCCGGCGGGCCAGACCAGGGTAGGCCATGCACTGGCGGTCTTGCGCAGCGAGGGGATTCTGGTCATCGGCTCGGGCAGCATCACCCACAACCTGCGCGAACTGGACTGGCACGCAGGCCCTGAGAGCATTGAACCCTGGGCCAAGGCGTTTCGTGACTGGATGATCGACAAACTGGCGGCTGATGACGAAACCGCGCTGCATGCCTACCGCACACAGGCGCCTTTCGCCGCTAAAAACCACCCCAGCGACGAGCACCTGCTGCCGTTGTATTTTGCCCGTGCCGCGGGCGGCCAATTCAGCATTGCCCACCAGGGTTGGACACTGGGTGCGTTGGGGATGGATATCTACCGGTTTGGCTAGCGCCCCGCTCCCACAAAGGCCAGCAAATACAAATCCCGGACAAAAAAAATCCCCGCACCAGGCGGGGATTTTTTTAGCGATCAATCACTGCAAGAGTGATTAATCTTCGCGGTAGCGACGCAGTTTCAACTGCTTGCCAGCAACGCGGGTGTCTTTCAGTTTGGCCAGCAAACCTTCCAGACCGGCTTCCGGCAGTTCTACCAGGCTGAAGCTGTCACGCACCTGGATGCGACCGATCGCTTCACGAGCCAGGCCACCCTCGTTGAGGATAGCGCCCAGCAGGTTCTTGGCAGCGATACCGTCACGCGCACCCAGCGCGGTACGGCAACGAGCACGGCCTTCGGCCAATGGAACCGGAGCACGACGCTCACGATCACCACGATCCGGACGGTCACCCGAACGCTCGGAACGCTCACGCGGTGCGCTGTTCGGCACCAGTGGGCGGTCACGCTCGATGGCTGCCAGGGTCAGGGCCTGACCGTTGGTTGCCTTGCGCAGCAGAGCAGCGGCCAGGGCACGCGGGCTGCAACCGATATCGGCAATCAGGCGATCCAGCAGATCACCGTGAGTCGATTCAGCGTCAGCGACCAGCGGCGTCAGGCTGTTGGTCAACTTCTTGATGCGGGCATCAAGAACAGCCTGGGCATCCGGCAGACGGACTTCCGCAACTTTCTGACCGGTTACACGCTCGATCACTTGCAGCATGCGGCGCTCACGCGGAGTCACCAGCAGCAGTGCGCGACCTTCGCGACCGGCACGGCCAGTACGGCCGATACGGTGAACGTAGGACTCTGGATCGTAAGGCATGTCAACGTTGAACACGTGAGTGATACGTGGAACATCAAGACCACGTGCCGCTACGTCGGTTGCCACAACGATGTCCAGACGGCCATCCTTGAGCGAGTCGATAACGCGCTCACGCTGGTTCTGGGCAATGTCACCGTTCAGCGCAGCAGCTTTGTAGCCTTTGGCTTCAAGGGCGCTGGCCAGATCCAGGGTCGCTTGCTTGGTGCGAACGAACATGATCAGGGCGTCGAAATCTTCAACTTCCAGCAGGCTCAATACAGCCGAGGTCTTCTGGTCAGCGTGAACCAACAGGTGAGCCTGTTCGATCGCGGTAACGGTCTGAGTCTTGGTCTGGATCTTGACGTGCTCTGGGTCACGCAGGTGACGTTCGGCAATGGCACGGATCGACTGTGGCAGGGTAG